>Ga0056114_1000105_pt1 | contig 21349 bp, 13 predicted proteins | sample WorMetHERISLAND1_FD_77005 | JGI IMG/M metagenome (GOLD analysis project Ga0056114, IMG submission 77005) | Marine gutless worms symbiont microbial communities from Max Planck institute for Marine Microbiology, Germany - Olavius loisae HERON... ...
AAGGGAAGGGGAAGGGAGGGACAGGAGAAGCGTCCCGTATTTTGGTTCTGTGTTGTTGGCAACCCTACGCCAAACTTTTATGCAGACGTACAAACATCGTATCCCTATCACTTATTGTACATTATTGACTTTTGTTGCTGTTCACTTTGCCCTATTTGCGTTCTGACAGCTTCAGATGAACAATGTGGTAGGCCTATTGTATTGCATTTACGGATAAAGATCAGATACAGAGCAGGCTGTCAATAGGCTATCTGTTTATTTGTGGTTGTATAATGAAGTAAGTATAACGCAAACAATTGTATAGCGTCAGTCGAACTGTAGTAAAAACAATGATTAGTATGTATATCATTATTATTGAGAAAACTAAACCTATTTTTAGGAATATCAATGGCCTCGAGAATTTTAACTAGTCGTTTTGACACAATGAATATAGGAGAAAAAATAGACGGACAGACGGACAAATGGCGGCAGCATATCGTGATCAAAATGAACAGAAAATTGACAAGCATGGATATATTGAAAATAGTCTCATGCAAATAACTAAGTAGGCTTGCGGCCTGCGGCATGCAGTCGCTGATGGAAAAAATTCGGAACAGAACGGAACTTGAAGTGGAAGAGTATAGCGGATGCCGACAGACGACAGGAAAGACAAAACACAGCGATCGTGTTTGAAATAAGGTGAATCGTTTAACCTTACGAAGACTGCGACTGTAGCTGGATGATGGTGGCGTTATAATATGTGCCAATCGAATCTACTTTTCGACAATCGAATGTCAACAACTTTTCCGTTGCAATCCGCTCATGCGCGGAATTCAGTCCGTGAACGGTGGATCAGCACACCTCACTCTGTCACCGCCACTCATTTACGGGGACGAAGATGCATTGTCTGTAGATGTAATGGGCCACGAGCAGTCGACATTAATGAACTGCAGACGAGCGGACAGCGATATATCAACTGGTGATAGACTCGGATCTATGTCTTAGGCAGTAAAGACAATGTATACACGAGTGGGCGGACATTAACTGGTCCGGACGCTGCGTGGGCGTATATGCCCTATTTCCAGTGTCATTTTAGCCGCTAATCATATCCATTCTTTTTTGTTTTATTTGCACTTTGTTTTGCATATTAAGTACACGCATTGTCCGCCAACTAATTACCAATATTTCTGCATAGTTACTTAATGTGACATGACAGGATTCTGAAGAATCCACTGTGGTGCTGGTTCAAAAAGTCACTCTTTTGTTTTTTTGTATAACTCAGCCTAGAATGAACTGATTGCGGTAATTTTCGGTGCAACCTGGAAAACCTGAAAGTCAACACAGTAGAACGAGATTTGAGGGAGCAGTTCAGGAGAGAGAGAGCAATAAGCGCATAAACTGTGCGTAACAGCGAATTAACACATGTGGTCACTGCTGAAGCTGTTCGAACTGCACAACAACGGTCGAGTCTCCCGCCGTTGATCAACAGCTTCGTTGACCACTTTCTGCGCACTCCGTGTATTCAGCAGACGCAATAGTCGACTGGGACGTGTTAGGTTGCCACCACAAGGCAGTAGTACTTTAGTAGTCAGTGCCTCACGATGCAGGAAACTCCACTACGTGCCTGAAAGTTTATGTTTAGCTTGAACACGTGCGTCGCGTGCCGCCATGCGATGCTTTGGATAGCAGACAACATCTTCAGCAGTTCGTCGCGTTTATTGAGAGTCGTCGACTCTTGTTCAGACTGGTACAACCGAGCTTGCAGTCGGCGACTGACACCGCGACTAATCTGCTGAAGGTGACCAGACACTTGCCGTTGACATCACGCTTCGTCGTGACGGACTGCATGGACATAATCACGGCTGTACGGTGAATGTTTTGATGGAGGTTTTGTAATGCTCTGCTGCTTATGTGACAAAAGGCATACTTTTATACTCGATACAGAAATGATAATGTGACTTGGTAAGCCGCCAAAACGATTGTACTTCCCAAAGTAGTGCAGCGACAGTTTTTTGGTAACGTGCACAACGACCTAGTTGAAAATTTACTACATATTTATCAAGAAAAGTATTGAAAATTGAAATTGACTAACATTCGAACGAAAGATCTGAAAACAAAAAAGAGTAAGAGTGACTTTTGAGCCACGTTGCATATGCACATTCTAACAGCGGTTGCGTAACATGCAATATGCAATTTTTGAAACACATAGCGAAATAAACCGGTAGTATGTAGCATGCTATTATGTTGAGTTGTATAGGTGATCGTTTGCTTTACCTTCTATTTGGTTTTCGCTGTTGTTGCAGTCGAACACTACATATCGACTTCCGGTCAGAATCTGCTTCCGGTTTGATATTTGTCGTTGGCGACTTTATGAGAGCCGACATGGCCAGTGCGTATCTGCGCAACGGTTACCTGACATTTGCTCGACGTTGTGCAAGTGGACGAGCATTTGAAGTTCACCACAGACGATATGATGACCACAAATGGCACACGGTGAGATGGCTTAAATGTGTACTAATAGTAGCGTATTGTAGCATTGTTAACTCATTTAGAGGACTACATAATATATTGTAACGGTTGCTGCAACAGATGCAACCCGCGAATGCACGGTGCGATTGTCGCTGACAACAGTTGCAGCGACGGTTGCGGCGACGGATTTGTTTTTACGCAACAGTATAGTCAATGACGTTGCGATTGTGAAAGCGGTTGCTGAGATCTTTTCTACAAGTAAAGCTATAATGTTGCGATAATTAATCGTTTGACTATTGCAGTATCTGTTGCACTGTATATTCACGCTGTAACGCAGAAATGTTTATTTGAACAAAGCTAAATTATTTCAGTAATATAAACTTTATTTCGCCATGGCGGCAGCAAACACAAAACACACAGACATACAAAAAAGTTCAAAAGTTCAAAAAATGTTTCAGCCAGAAATTCTTAAAACAGGACATCGACAAAATTACTGTCAGCATAGGTTCTTTTTCTGAATCAGAGTTTATTATTAGATTATTTCGCCGTACGTACGTTAACTTTAGTAACATATTTGGGTGCATTTTAGGCGACATCGCTAAAAAGTGATTTCGCATTAATATCGCAGTCACCGTTCTGTGGTCTGTCTCTGTCTCTGTTTGTTTGTCTTGTCTGTCTGTCCCATTCATGCATTGTGCTGAAACGGCAGAAGATATCGACACGATTTTTTTGCTTACAACAGCCCCGTGTCCCTTCCAGATCGCGTTAAATTTGGCTTACATTGGTCGACTCATTCCTCCCCAAATTTTGCTCCGGTGACCAACCCCTGTTGATTTGACCATCGGGGACATTCGATGGCAAATTGCGGCCGAATGGTTGCAGAGAGCGCAATGGTCACAATAGCCTATAGCAAACCAACATCGTAATCTTTAGAATGGTACCATTGCTAAGTGCTAACCCCCTACGACCTCCCCTTCCCAAATGCACCCCAGGACCAACTTCGCGACGTGTGTTGCCAGCCACCTGGCGAATACGATCATAGAAGATATCGACAAGATTTCTTTTGCATACGACATTATATTATAAGCCGAGCGATGTCGCCTTTCGCCAAATTACTTTGGCCCTTGTCATAAAAAAAGTTATGGATGAATTTTTATGAAACTTTTGGTAGGGTTAACAGGATGGCCTTGGAATAAGAAACAGTCAGTTCAATTTTAGCCGTTAAACTTGCTTGATTAGACTTGTTTGCAAACTGTTCTTTTCGTGTAATAAAACGCCATGTACGTACGTTAAATTTAAAAACTATAAGACTTGAAGAATAACAATTGGTAGGTTTATTATTTCGTAAATTTGTCCAGTTAGAAAATAGATTTAGGTTTAATAGCATCGTCATATCAAAGATCTTGAGCAGCGTTATTGTTAGTGACTGTAATAGATTATGTTAATAGTGTCAGACACTCGACATTCGAAACGTAATATGGTTTGGAACCTATGAGTCAATCTTAAAAGATAGAGATGGAGATAAATGATTGATTAGACTATAATTTAACCGAATATTTCATAAACAACAAGCACATTTTAATGCAAAGAAAATATAATATTTTACGCTTCAAACAGTTTTAATATTTTTTTTTACAAAGGACAGTTTTAATCACACTAGGTCCGATGTACAAATAGATAATCTGAATCAACGCTGGCTACAATTAGGCCTGTATCAGGCTGTATGTTGCCATTGTAATAAATGCTGTGTTGGCGGTGTACCGTGTACATATTACAAATGCAGATATACGCTAAATTCTTACTATTGTGGTCGATTCGCCTATTTTTATTTCACATGTTGGCTGATTGCAGTTAGTCTACCAGCACACGGAGAAAGGCGGCAAGCTGTTCATCGATGGTCGCAACGTGTTTCGCCAGTATTACATCGGACCGTGTTCCAACTACAACTCAGTTCTGTTCGGCGGACTCAATACTCGCGTCACTGGCAAACCACTCAAGGCATCCAGCTGTTTCTTCTCTGCTGTTATTCGTGCTGTTGATTCCAGTCGAATTTGTGTTCATTTTTCACAATAATGTTTCCCAGTTTGTCGGTTTGTCTGTCGCGGGCGGATTAGCCCAACACTGTAGATGAATGTTGACAAGATGAAATCAATTACCTTCCAGTGATGATCAGCCGGGACATTTACAAAAATAACGCCACAATCTACCTCGCTAAAACAAATACTGAAATTGTGTATTGATTCGATAGGTGCATGTTAACTTAGTGTTGAACGAGGTTTGTACCGACCGTCTGCATATCTATTGTTCAATTTGTCAGCATGCCGGACTGAGTCGATTTAGCCTATGGATGAAACAACAGAAACAGATGAAACTAACAGAGAAAACTTTACACTTGGCTTTAACAGGAGAATTAAACGATAGCTACTTTTTGAAGATCTCAGCGTTACCGTAGCAAATAATTTTTGTAAAAAACTGTATGGTTGATACTTTAAAAACGATTGACGATAGCAGTGCTAATATTTTTACCGATACTTTACTGTAACCTTACCCAGTGACCTAGGGGCCTATAAGTTAGTAGTTACCTAGTTTGCAAACTCTCGTGTCTTTATGGTAGGATGCAATTAAACTGGGAAGCTCAGGACAGGTCATTAATTTGCCGTCGGCACTGCCTGAGAGTGACTACATCCCTACCTCTGGTTCACAACTTATTGCATTGTAACTTGATATTGACTATCACAATGTATTGTTATCGTTCTGTACAGCTGGTACGCAATGTGCTACTACCGACCGACCAGCGACTGGAGTCCGCCATCGTAAGTTGTGATTTTTTAATGTCATAAATCAGTTTAAATCAGTGTTCCAAAATAGGTATTTTACGTTTTTCAAAATAAAAAAAACAAATTTTATGATATTTTTTAAAATGACGTGTCAAAAAGCATAGAAAAGTTTATCCATGTTTCATAGGCTACTGACTTAAGTTAACTGCCACCGTCATTGTCTTCACTCTTCAACACTTAGAAGTCTATCTGATCGCTACGCTAGTTTACACTGTGCGCTCTGAAAACGATTATATCATATACATTACGTACAATATTATGCAATATTGCCGATTAAAATGTGGCTTTAGTAATTTATAGGCCTACTCATAATGCAAAACTGACTGAGTGGTCTCTGTAAAACTTTATGCCTACATGTTGTTACTTTTGTGTGTTTTATGTTTTGCAAAATCCGAAACGTGACATTTTACGTTGTTTGCTTTGTTGCATATCAACCACTGGTTTAACTACAGTAATATCGTTAAGTTGCATCCTGGCTATTCACGTCTACAGAAGATGTATAGTCGAGTATAGTCGTCAGTCGTATTCGTTGTCATTCGCGATGATGACACAATGACGAAAATGAGTTGACAGTGATGATTTGTAGCATTTTATCATACATATCCATCACACACCTTGCTTTCACACGTCCGTCGGATTTTTGTATAGCGGCGTAACTATAGTCTAGGGCAGGTGGGTCAGTTAGTTATCGGCACAGAAGGCCGACGGCAAAAATAGGATAAGTAAGGAAGAATAGCATAAACCAGCGCCTAAAATCAAAAGTCACTAGTCGTAGCCTCCAGTCTAAACCGAACAACTGTGCTTTCACCAGTTTTCTAAAACGTACAAAAATCGTAAACAAAACACAAGGAAAGCAGCAACTTGTTCCAGAGCCTCGGGCCAGCGATATCGAACGACCTGCAGCCAAGCACCGACATACGATACCTGCTCGTTGATCCACAGCCGCGACGCCGACGGGGAGGCTTGAGTTGCCAGTTTGTCGGAAATTCATGCTCATTATTTGGGGAAATTTTCAGGAAATTTTCTGGCTGCTCACAAACCCAGGGGAGGTTGACTGAGGTCTGCAGTAGGCTAATAATGTGATTTCGTAGCGTAGAAGTAGTAGTCGTAGTAGTAATGGTAGTAATAGTTGAACAGATGCATTATGCTGGTGAAATAAAATTATATTGCTCATTAAATAAAAGTTAGATGTGGTTAAAATGCGGAACTTGGCATGCATTGTGTTAATATGATTCTCAAGGTAGCCCGTCATCGATTTCACGGCTGCATGCGCAACCTGCGTATCGATAACAAAGTTCCGATCATACAGCCGCACTACTACTCGGTGTCACAGTGCGACTGATCAGTAGAGACATCTGGCGGATTTCACCGAACTACACCAGTCTCAGCAACCGACCACGTCATCGTCGTGTAAGTGCGGAGTGCCACATCTTGCAGCAATCTCACACATGTCGAGAAGGCTCAACCAGAATCTTTCACACTTACAGTGAGTCGCCGGCATCAAAATGACTGATTTCCTGTTGTGTTTGTGTAAATATTGTCCTGTTATGATCTCTGACTATAAAGCCTCTCTACTTGAGTTGCTGTCGGTGTGTAGGCCTATAGCAAAGCTATTGTTCGCTTTTAAATCGTAGTAAAATAAAATGATTATCGTCCGTGGACTTGCTACGATGTCTCAGCTTTTATTTGTGTTTATTTCCACAACTTTGGAGTCAGAATATCAAAGAAAACGATCATTGAGCGTCAGGAATCTGCATTTCACGTCGAATGCAAAAACGTTCTTGTGAATGTACATAGCTACAGTACCGGTAGCCGCGATGTTAACTCTGTACTGACGTGTGCCGTTACAAACTGTAGTTCCGGTCATGGCGGATTCAGAAATTGCCGGTTATCGTTACGAGGATGACAGACAGATGGCGAAGTCTCGTGACAAAAGTTCTAAGTACTGTCCTCCATTGTGGTCTGGCGCGGAATCAAGGCAGGGTCTGGGGCAAGTCCTCGGCAGCCGAAACACACAGTGAGTCATAATTACGGGAACCCCTACGAAAAGTGGAATATCTTTGTTGCTAGGCCACATTTATGGCTACGACTTGGCATGGTTAAGCCCGAGATAATACTGTGTGAAACGGTGCTAAATTTATTCACGTTAAATACTCTTACTTACTTACTTACTAATAAAACCAAGGGTTCCCGTAATTATGACGAGGCTTCATAATCATCGAGTCGAGTTTAGAGTCGAGTTTCGAGTTACTCGAATTTCTACTCGATGAAATTTGTGTGACAAAATTTACAGACTGATTTGCATATAATTACCACAACGGGCGTGGGTCCCTAGAGAGTTAGGTTAGGCTCAGTGTTAGTTTAACGATACTTTGGGCTTATTCCGCCATGTTACCGCCGCCGTTACACGACTCAACTCGAAACTCGACTCGATGAAAAAAGAACCTCAATTATGACTCACCGTGTAGTGACAATATCAATTTGAGATCGTGATAACAACACGCATTGTAAGTTACGCAGATGACAGTTAAAACAGTAAGATCTTTGTACTGAAATTGTACCATACCTTACTTGCTTAGCACTTAGATCCTCCGGTCCTTGACAGGACAATGGGCAGCAAGAGTTGGCCATCCGCTCCTGTTTGTAGCCACAGCCCGGACGCTGTTCCAATTGACTACTCTGTCCACGAGGTCCTCTTTAAATGTGTACCGCCAACTCAGTCTCAATCGAGGTGCTGGGCAAAGAGTCAACCTCTTGTATACCACGTATACCTCCTGGGTCCGTCACTGGTTGTGCACAGGTCTCTTTTGATAAACCGCTTACAGCTGACAGTTAAATGTGTTGAACTTAACAGACTGTTGCTAGCTGCTACGCCACATAAGCAACTGTTACAATGTTCTGATTGTTGAATGATGTCCTGTTGTCTCATCCAGACGTTAGACTCTGGTGTAGCTTAATTTCGCCGACATTGAAAATTTTTGTCTATACTTACTGCTGCATCTCTTTCCAAATTTTTCTCAATCAATCTGGTCAAACGTCGACTGTTTAGGCCATGTATTTGTATTCTTTGTTGTTGTTGTATGTTTTTAGTCTCTTATACTTTCTACTTTTTATGTTCTACTGCGTTTGCTTTTGAGATTGTGATTTGTTCTGTTTACTACACAGCATGTCAGTGGCATACCGTGCCCTGTGCTGTTTTTTTTCAAATAAATAAATTAACGAATATCTCCAGTTCTAGAAGGTCTCGTATGTTCGGTTTGCTGATGCACTGTCTTGCTGAAAAATAAAGAACTTGCTAGAGATCTCGTGCATGACATACAGTAGCTGCTACTGTAGGTCGGAAACATGTTGGTGTAATATGTGTCTCAGTGCAGGATCAACAAATATCAGATCCGATGGCCCAAACTCGAACACGCCCACGGAAACTATCAGTGAATACGGAAAACGAAAAAATTAAAACACTTAAGTTTCGCAACTGACAGTGTAGCGACGGCTTTAAGGTGTGGCACGAGATGTGATTGTTGCAAATTTACCGCTGAGTCCAATAGTGAACGATTTTTTTATATTGGCCAACATTTGAGGAGGCTTATAAGCGATTGTCGAGCTGTTTGCTGTTATGACACACAAATCACCCATCAGGGAGCCATCAAATATTATTCCGCGCCATGAGTTCTCAACATTCTTTGTTCTTATCGCTTTATCCATCACTTCGTAATATCGTGCTTCAGTGTTGTACATCTGTATAGTCAGTCATATGTTAAACGACTGTATATAATGTACGTTCTTGTTGTACGCGAATACGGCGAATTGTACAAAGTTTAAGAGACAAAAGCTGTTGTTAAACTTACGTCGTGTTTGTCGACAACAGAAGTTTGGCTTAACAGTTGATTTGATTCTTTTTAAAAAGTTTTATTCGTCACGTCACAACGTTTGACGACGCCATGAATAACACCGCCATGTAACACGACGTGTGCATCGTTCAAATTTTAACCCGTTGACGCCCACTGTTGCCATATGGATACAGCTATAAAGCATCCTGTGCCAGACCGGGTTAATCCATCATTTGTAATTTTTGACATCCGGCCACTCTGACGCTCATAGTGCCCGGATGTCAAAAATTACAAATGACGGCTTAACCCGGTCTGGCACACGATAGCTGTACTCATATTGGCAACAGTGGGCGTCAAATGGTTTAAATTTACGCGCGGCACAAAACCTGCTGCATAAGCCGACAAGACAACATTGTTATCAACGCACGGAAAGCTCGCAGTCAGCATCACAGTCGTAAACGCAACGCAGTAAACACAGTTTATATGCGCCAGCTTTATAAAACTCGTCACTTTTTGTTCGTTGCGAATACAGAAAAATACGCATTGGAGGCCGTCGTAAAAAAACTGTCGACGGCAAAAATCGCACTTGTTACGAAAAACAATAATCAGTTACTGAATGACGATACGATCGCGTATAAATTAGCGGACGCAGCAGATATGAAAAGCACTAAAGCAGTGAGTAATTTTACGTTAACGACAAATGAAGTCCAAACGAACAATTATAATAGGCCCAAATAATGCCATAAGCATCTACAGAATGCAACTGGTTATTTTTCTTTAGAGATGAGCCCCAATTTTGTTGTAAATAACATCACTTCGGCACTGAAGCTCAATCGTGCCAATCCGCGCTGAGCTGCGTCGACTCGAAACTTGTCCAATTGGCTTTAAGTTGACCGTCTAATGTTGCAATAACTGACTACGCTATACTAATACTGACAGCTGCGTAATAAGCTGTATAGTCACAGTTGGACGTCCATCAATACAACCTTGATACTACGGTCACATCACATCAACATACAAAATTACTCACACCTATACACAGTTGCATAGGCGCTTAATACGTATCAGTGAATGATTCTGGTCTTTGTGTCGAAAGTCACCTATTACTGTGTCCTGTTCTATCTTGTGAAACATGTCATAACAAATAGATCAGTCAATATAAATAAACAGACGAGTGAACAAAAATTGATGAGCAAACAACTGAAATAAATAGTTTTTTGTATGTATATGAATGAATGTAAAATAAGCATTTTTCAAATGAAAGAAATTGATGCTACGAAGCAGCGCACTAAAGCACACACGTGGTTACAACTCTACTGAAGCGATACAAGCACGAAAAAAACTCAATATTCACATCGTACGACATGAAAAGCCTCTTATTGTCGCCGCCAGACGGCGTGGTGAGAGCTGCACGTAAAGGTTCCGACACTGTAAAAATGGAAATGCAGAGAATCATTACAAAACTCGCTGCTCTAGTCTTACAAAAAGGTAGATTAGGTATTCTTGACCAGCGTCTTACTAGAACTAATTGAGAGTGCTTTATTTCGCTTTCAACCTAATTATAGCATGAGTGGAAATTCGAGTTCCGCCTGTACGAAGATCGCCAGTTTTTCATCGACAATGACAAAAGTCATTGACCTTAATTGGTGACATATTTGGTACACTTTGAGACCTCATCCAGTGCTCTTACGAGTCACTAAAGAGGCGTAACCGTGTGTTATTGCCTTATTGGATACACGTTCCTGTCAAAATTTGGAGTGGAGGAATTAATGCAATCTCCAGGATTTTGACATTTTTCATATTTTGCCATTAATTGGGACAGTGCTGTTGAGTGATAAATTAAAGGTGGATAAAACAACATTTTTTTGGTAAATTTAAAACAGAAGTATAGCGTAATGCCAAATGCATAAACGCAAAACTATTTCAGTTTTCACAGACCCCTGCACAGAATGTCCCAGAATTAATATCAGGTTTACGTCCATGCTACTGACACTATTGTTATTATGGTCCACTGCTTTGCTATCACCAAAGTGTTAAAAAGCGATCATGAAGCAAAAAGACGAGTACGCAAACAAGCATTTAATCGTTATTGCGGCGATGTTGTGCACGTCAAGTTCTTTGGTGATTCCTACATTTTAGGCGACATCGCTGCAAGCGATTTCGCCAGTTGGTATCGATGTTACCATTCGGTGGTCTGTCCGTCCGTCTGTCTGTCATTTTCGTGCATTGTGCTCCAACAACAGAAGTAATCGACAAATTTCTTTTGCATACGACATCGCCATGTCTTTCCCATATCGCGGTTAAAATTTGGCTTACATCGGTCACCACCCCTACCTCCTTAAATTTTGCCCCAAAGTGGCCCACCCCTGTTGATTTGAACGTCGGAGACATTCGATGGAAAATTGTGGCGGAATGGTTAAACATAGCGCGATGGTCACAATGGAGAGCCTACGGGAAACCGCCATCGCTCTTCCGAATGATACCATCGACATTCTCCTGCATTTACGTATATTCTAGTTCAGATTCAAACACCCCACACAAAGCACAACACGACCGACACAGGACAAGCAAGCAGTCGTGGACACTGACAGGTGCCCGTTCAGCGACGGACGTTTGCGTCGAATGCTTTGAGCTGGCGCTGAAAACCTTCATTTGGACGGACGTCGGGCCGCAACATTCGCACGTACTCCAGAGCGTCGGCGTACCGCATTCGCTCCGACACCATCAGATACCTGTACCAACAACGCAAACAACAGCGCAACGTAGCATAATAATATTTACAGCGTGTCCGGAAAAAACGGCCCCCTAAACATGTCAAAATAACTATGAATAGAAAATGATAGCCATTATTTTTCTATGTATCATGAAAAGCCATCAATATGCAATGTTTGTGTCAAATTTCATGATAACTAGCCTATCTATTGCTGAGATATTGCGTTTTATAAAAAAAGATAGCCGAAAATTGTCGTGGCCAACGTTGCCAATCAACGCATGTGTAATGCTTACTTACGCCCGCCAATATTGACGTCAGATTAAGCGTTTGCGTAATTTTGCATAAACAAAAACAAAATGGTAATCAGCAGAGAAGATCGAATGTTGATAAAAGTTCTGCATCAAGAGAAAGGTTACGGTTCAAAAAGTTATTAGCTGAATTTCTAAATAAAGTGTTTGAACTGATACCAACGGTGTTCACTGCGTTTTCAGTGTTAGTTCTAAAAGATAACAAATCTCACAACACAGGAAAGGCAGTTCATTGAAATTTTACACATAGTGTCTAAATGAGTGTCAGATAATTCTGTGTAAGTGTTACTGAATTGTGTTATATACTGTGCATGTTACAGCATTTTCTTTAGGGGGGGGGGGCGTTTTTTTCCGGACAATATGTAAGTGTATTTTAAAACTTCACTGGACAAAATCTGTAAGAAAATGACATTAAAGCCGATATTGCTGAAGCTCAAAGCATCAAAAGCGCCTGTTTAACGACAAAATGTCATCGAAATATCGGCGACATTCATTACAGAAATTATAATTTCGCTCGCTAAAATTAAGCTTTTTTGAAGCACCGTGTAGGATGTGTTTTTTTACCCGATGATGATAGTAGCAGAACGAGAGTTGCCGTAGTAGCAGTGGACTAGTACGACGCCGCCGGGGCTAGCTCGACCATCGTCAATGAACTGGAACGCATCAGTGAAGTGGTCGACGATGGGAGTCGACGGCATGTCGCTGATCGCGATCCGCTTGTAGACGTACTGACCGGCGAACAAGTCCTCCACCTCGGCGGTCACGTTGAGAATGTGTGTCACGCCGTGGTGTCGAAGTGTCCGAAGGTCGTGCGCCATCTCCTGAGAACCTGCGCCCGAGTTCACACACTTTAGGAAGCTACTGGATTTCGTGCTAGTTGAGGGCGAGGTTGAGAGGGTTAATAAGCCCATGATCATCATCATTTGCTTTAATAAAAAGTTGTCATACGCAACTTAACAATAAAAGTTAAAACGGTAAAATATAGACAGTGACTAGTAGCAGTCTTTATATAGCATTCTAATTAAAAACTCTCGATCAGTAAGATCAATAGTTTTTGTTATCAATGATCGATTGTGAGTACGTTCTCTGGGGTAATATGGCAGATCAGGTTTCTCAGGTAAGAACGGTTGTAGCACATGCTCAGAGTTTGTCATAATTCGTTCAAAGAATGCATCCTCGGCATCGATAAATAATTCAGTAATCGATGACATGGCAGTGTCGGCAAAGCCTAATCGTTTACATCGATTCAGAAATGAGTCAAGTCGCATACTACGATGACAGCTCGACAGCCCTCTTGTTCCGCGCCACACAGCCCACTCGCCCACAATTAGGCATATTATCTTTAAGAATACAACAAACAATGCCATAACCAGACTTGATCCCGACGTACACGCCTACCCATTTCTATACTTTATGCAGCGGCCTCACACACCGTGATTGCCTACTCCCTTCTGGTCTCCAGCGACGCGCTCATCCCCGCTGTTTTTGACAACCAGCAATCAAGTTTCATCTTGCGATATGAAAGATGCTCATTGGGACGAACACTGTTTTAATAGCTGTTTGCATCACAATAAAATATCACGAAGACGAAATGAGGCACAAGTTAAGTTAACTGATGAGTTTTTACCGCAATGCACTTCAGTGCAAAGCGCGGTCTTGCGATCGCATGTCGTCTGTCTGTCTCTCTGTCCGTCTGTAACGTTGGTGAATTGTGATCACATAGGTTGGAATTCTTCCGAAATAATTTCACCATTAGTTAGCCTGGGATGTTCGGTCTCTGCAGACCCAAACATCGGGGGGTCTACGCCGACGGAGCAACCGGAAAGTTTGGCCCAAAGTGACCCACCCCCCTGTTGATTTGAGCGTCGGAGACATTCGATCGCAAATTGCAGCCGAATGGTTACATATAGCGCAACGATCACAATGGAGAGCTTATAGGAAACCACCATCGCTCTGTCGAATGGTGCCATCGCTGACCACCTACGACCTCCCCTTCCCCTAAATGGGGTTCCATATGCCCCAAGATGCGCGAATGGCCATATCTCCGCAACGACTCATTCGATCCACTTATACAGCGCGCATCACGCGGTCATCTTTGCGATAGCACAGATTTCTTGTTCGTATTAACGAGAGTTTAGTGCGGCGTACCGAGAAGCAGGTTGGGAAGAACATGGGCGAAATGTTTGTGTGACGACGTTTTGATTGCTTTGAAGACGGTCGTATGGAGCGGCCTGGAAGACGTGACGGAAACCTTGTCGTCGGCTGCTGATTGTGCTTTCTTCCGCGGAGACCGTGACGTCGGGCTTGTTGTGCCGGGTTCGTCGACGGTGAGGGCCGTGAAGCGATGTCGGTCGGCGGACTGAGCGGGTGCGTCATCGTCTTGCTGCTGCTGCTGCTTCTTGAACAGAACTCGTGCAAGGTTCATCTCAGCAGATCAAGACGACCTCGACCGCAACGTCACCATGACTCCAGCTCTGATAGGAACATCCTGCGACAAAACAATGAACACAATCTGAGTGAAAATGACAACTTCTGGTCCAACTCAGCCAGAACAGCGACTTAGATAAGCCCGCTTTCACCCTAAGATTTGAACTGTCTTCAGTCATTGTGTTTGCACAAACTCATCTGCAAATACCGCCAGCGCGATATTTCATTGCAATTGGTAGATAGTCTTGTCTTACTGATTTCTGTGGAGTCCTCTGAATCGTTTTTCAGATAATCTGGCACTTTCTAATGTGAGATCACCATTTTAGAGACGCCAATTCTTCCTGAGCGATCGCTGAGCTTCTTGTTATTTTTAGTTTTTTTGTTGATTTCTGTTAGCTGTTTAGCTTTGCCAAGTACCAACCAATACAGATCCACATGACAATTTGCAACTGTGTTGTGTCGTGTGGTCAGTTTACATTATGTCGTTAATGAATAGGCCTATAAGGCTATAATTTCTCAAAGAAAAGAAAAATTCAAAAAATTCAAAATCCAAGCACTGTTTAAAATTTATTGGCTTATATAGCACAGTATTATTACACATTGCATAGGTCACTCTGAAAACACGTTCTCGGTTTTATGCTCATGATACTCGTATATAGGCAAAATGCTGTCAGCATAAGAATGCAGTCAAAATCAATATAACGTAATTTTATGACTAATCGAAGTTTATTGCACTAGAAGTTGAACGGGTAGCGATGGCGATATTGTGTTTGTGCGTGTGCAAGCGTAATCATTTCCAGCGGCATTCAAGCGGCTGGCACGTATACAACTCATCAAGAATTCATTGTATTAACAAACGTTGTGCTGGCTGTGTTAGTGGAAATCGTTCTCAAATGACGGGAAGCTCGCTACGGTACTAATCAATCGCATCACGACCAGTGGTCTGCACTCTGCACTGGTCTCAAACGCATTATAAAACATTGTCAGACGCGCAATGCTATGCATAGGCGCAGTATTTGCTGTCGAAATGTGTCTGTCTGTCCGTCCGTCCGTCACGACCAGGTATTGTATCAAAATGGCTTAACTTATGACAATGGTGACAATGATGTTTATTTCACACTTCACAGTTGTAGAATAACATATTAAAACAAAAATATAGAAAAAGGAAATGACAATGTAGGGAGGGTTGAATTTTGGAGTTGAATTTGGGGGTTGTTTGGGAGGGTTGAATTATCGTCGAAATTGTTTCACCACCTGATGACACCCAACAATCTGATTTTCTGGGACTAATCCATTCTTACTAAATTCCGACAGGATCACCCCAACGGGGGCCTTAAACACAGGTAAGGTATAGAAATTTGACCATGTACACCTTGTTCGACCAAGGTGTGATCAATAACGTGGGCGACGTTTTGTTGATCTCGTCAAGACATCAGTGCGATCAACAGTTCAGCGTCGTCGGACCTGCGATATACACATTGTTCTGCAGCCATTTCACGGATGACAGTTCACACCTGTCCGACGTGTCCGTCCACCCGTCCGTCCGTCCGTCCGTCCTACACGGCAACTCGAGATACAATATTTCCTGTCGCCATCGCCGTTCAACATGCATTCGGCAGAAGGCGTCGTCGTTAGTCATGGATGATGTAGGCCTAACAGTCTCTTGCTAGGGGCGGGAAGCTATCGTATCGAAATTTCGTCCTCTATCTGGCTAGCTGCTTGTGCAAAGCACGTGCTATCTGATAAACGTCTAAATTAACTTATTAATTTTGGTTAATAAACGCAACAGTTTCGTTTAAACAAGGCGAATGCATGCACAACACAATCTTTATATACAGGGCGCACCAAAAAAGTAACCCCTAGGAAGAATTCGATATCTCTAGAACTGTTGTAAATTTTTTATCCAAATTAACAGTGCTTAAAGAGGATTCATACCACATATTCTGCAAATTTCATTGCAATAATTGCTTGAGTTCCAAAATTATAACTAATTGAACTATTGAACTTAAATGTGCATTTTTCGAAGTGAACAAGTAACTAAACTGCGATTCTGACTTAAAATAACCTCGCTGATATTTAAGTCGCCAGATCTCAATCCGTTGGATTATCATGTGAGGTGAAATACTGGGACGCTACGTACGCCAAAACCAACCAACATTGCCGAGCTGAAGACTGCCTTGCTTCAATATGGAATGATTTGCCTCAGTTGTTCATTGATAAGGCAACCCTGTGATTTCGAAAGAGACTTTGATTTTGTGCTACTGCAGCTGGTGGACACTTTGAACACTCAGTTTAAATACCGAGAGGGCAGCTGACATTCATTACTGAAGCGTTTGAAGTGTTGACGAAAAAGTTGTGCAAAGTTTGATTCGTTATTACGTAATACTTATTCAGGACGCGACTGCATGTTCACTTGAAAAAAATTAACTTTAAAGTTTAAACAGTTGTATCTGTTGATCCGTATTCGTTATTTTAATCCATTCCATTCCATTTTATTTAAATCAGGCACCGTGGCCCATACACACACATACACCCACACACAAAGTATAAAAAGACTACACAGTAAAACCTAGAAATAAAACCTAAAGCATACACATGAAAGAGAATTACACAATTAATATAATTTGCAGGATACGTAGACAGAATCCTCACCTGTAAACTCTGCAAATTTGGTAAATATATCTGCTACAATTTCAGAGATATAAAATTTTTCCTAGGGGTTACTTTTTGGCGCGCCATGTATATACAGCATGGCAAATTCTCGGAAATCGCACGCAACAGTGACACACTAGATCATTAACAGAACGTTGTGAATAGCGTCACCGATGCTGATCAAAATGATCTTTTCGACTTTATCAGGTCATGGCAGCGCTATATCCAGAAAAAGTGTGAGACAAAGTTATAGTAACAAGAAGGAAACTACACTCTGAGTTCCACACCGACGTAATAACACTTGATAACAACGAACGCATTAAATATAAACTCCTTTCGCTTACCTACAAAGTTCTCACAACCAGCCAACCTACACAATCTGATCTCTGTTCAGTCTTCAGGTAGAACCCGCTCCTCATCTGTTGTCACCCTAGCTCGACCATCTGTATCTTCGTCATTACAAATCACCAACTGCTAGCTTTTAGATATGCATCAACCTCACCTGTGGAATCAGCTCCCTTCTTCATTCCGTCAACCTCATTGTGTTCACCTCATCCTGCGCATATCACCTCATCACAGTCATCACCTTCGTTCTCACCATCTGTCACTCCCTCGACCTTTCACTCCAGACTTAAAACTCATCCCTTTCACAAATGCTTTCCTCCATAGTCACTCTTATTCCTTCCGGACTGACTTCACGGATCTTAACCTGTACTGTATCAAAGGGCCACTGGCGTTGTTTGTTTTAGTTTCTTTTTCTGGCTACGTGTGCTAGATAAAGCTGAATACTCGGCTTTCGAGTCCACGTTAAACTGTTCTATCGTATCGTATCGTATAACCGTGCGACCTTGAACCTTGATTCGTTGAATCCTACATCGATATGGTTCGAGGGAGTCGAGAAGTCAGCGCTACTGTGCCAAGTTTCCAGTCGTTTCGATCACGGGTTTTCGTTTTGAGGAAAAGGCGTCCCAGAATCCCTGCCTCGCCCTGCCCGCCCACAGACGGTCGACACTAATTCGTAGCGCTCGGTCGTGCCAGGATGCTGCAGCTGGGTTATTTATCTGGATTAGCCAACGCCGCTATACCAGCGAGAACTGCCATCGATTATAGTACTACCCTGCTTCAGACTAAGCTTAACGTCCACCAGAGGCTTTTACTGCGCTGGGTTAAGAGTATTATAGCAGAAACACAGCGCGAGCCGTGGTTTGAATATCGAATTTCTACCGAAGTTTCAACGTCGTTTCGTAGCCACCGCGGTCACATTATTCACAGAGACGGTGAGAGAAAGACGGCCACCGCTAAGCTGATATGACGGTGAGGCACGTACACGTCGTGACAAATGTGAAGTACCCTCGGGTTGGATGCAGGGAGAAGGGACATCAGCGACCTATTTGGAGGAGAATGGTGGGACAGGAGTCGTAAATGGTTTATGCCTTTTGAGCGAATGATGAACGACAGAGTGGTATCGCGTCATCACGCCGCCGGGTGCAGTGGGTGACGCTAGAACTCCGATGTGAGTCGTAAGCAGGTCGTACGACGCATAGTAATCTTCATCGCCACGTCGTCTGTACAGTGTGAGTCAAATATTTTACCTCACCACCCCCCGAGGTCCGAAGTCTTCTGAAACAGTTTCCCCCAACGTCTGAGAATTCAGAAGTCAATCATTATATGTTGCAGAATTTCTTCCGTTTTTTCACTTGTTGAAAATAGCTTACAATCATATACACACACCACATAGATGGAACTGTTCACACAACTGGCGCACGGCGCCGATAGGCGATACTAACCATGGAATGTGAACGTATGTCTATCACGCTGCCGTATTGCGTCGAACCAGCTAAACACATCATCAAGATACCTTCATGATTTGGTAGCCGGATTAAGGGATTAGTCTGGTTTTCTTGAAAATAAAAAGCGTTCCGAAATCTCGACAAGATCGACCTCAAGGGGGGGGCGTTAAATACAGATACAGATAATGGACGAATAAAAATTCGCGATTTTCGACCAACAAGTGAGAAACAGAAACATCATCCAGTCTTGTCTGGGACTTGTTAACAGAACTTTTTCTCCAATGCATGACGAAGTGATAAAAAAACTTTATTGCGCAGTGAATCATCACCGACCACCTTTCACCGGCGTCTGTAGAGCATTTGGGAAATGACAAATAAGCTTCGTATAATATTTTATTTAACGCCTACAGTATGCGTGGCGTATACTGGTCGATCATTCGTGGTCATTGGCCAGTCTTCCTGTCGGTGCACATACATAGCTGCTTTTGGCACACGGCGGGCAGCTGCTGAATTTCATGGCCTTCCGGTGTTGGTAAATGCTAAAAGTTGCCGAAGCTGCCGAGTCTACTACATCGGCTGCGATCGATTGTCGGTGCACTGCAGAGCCCTCTCAGTGTGTCAGGTCAGCGATACAGTAGGGATTAGTGGTACTCGGCCAGCAGAAAGACCTAATTCACTAACGTGAGGATTAGCCTAATTCCACTTTATTCTTCGGCGACATGAGGAGCATTCAGCTGATCGCCGATGATCGATAAATGGTACAAAGTGGGACATTTTGACGACGTAATGAGATAAGCTTCCAGGAACTGCAAGATTTCTGCAATTTTGAATATTCGACGTTGATTAAATTGATTTAACTTAACAGTCAACACCGGACTGATAGTCACACAAGTGAAAGCATCAATTAAAGGACGGCGATATCCGCAAAACCGATCTAGTAACTTTGTCATGTGTGCGGAATTTTCTTCTGAACGCAGCTGTAGTCGCAGTCAAGACGTGGTGGAACTGACGGCGACAGGTTGCGAGGAGACGTCGCGTTGGTTGGATCGATACGGAACAACGAGCCTGCTCCTGCTGACACTGGAGGCCGACAACGAATTGTTCACACATTGGACAAACGTGACAGTTCTCGGCCGTGACAACGTACTATGGGATTCACTCCGATGCCAAAAATGTGGCCAAGTCGGACTTAATGTTGCAGATAACAAGATACAAATAGAAGGTCCAACATACTTGTGTGTCGTTATCTGGTCACATTATGCAAACTTTTGGCAATAATAATTCTTTAACGTTATGCGTTTTATTTTATTAATTTTATCGGTTAATTCACGTATTTATTAACTAGCCAAACTTAGATTTTTAGTCACCACTCCAATTCTGCTGCTTACGTTTCGCTCCTATATACAGTTTTTAGTTGTTTTTCTTTCATTGTATGTTAATGTATGTTAGCATGCTTGTATATCTCATTTACCAGGTTCCTACGCTCTTTAGCCACTAGGTTATCAGTCCTTAATAGACTCACTGTCATTGTCATTGTCACAATCACATAATTTTACGTTAAACTGTTGATTAATAATTATTTTTGTTTAATGCTATTAATAATGTTAAATACTTTTAATTATTTATAAAGATTTGGTACTGCATTAAACACCACCTCAGTCAATACAACTACCTGCTTTGTCACTGTTCAAGAAATATGCTATAATCCCCTTGTCATCAGATCCTCTTCCTCGCCAGATTTCCTCGCTGTCGCAACGGCGCACAAATGCAGATGTCAGCGAAGCGGAACAGAGGCGGAAGACTGGCAGTTTCAGGTCATCGCCTGATGTCGACGTCACTTCAACCGACCGTCGCAAACGCTGTAATCAATAACTTAACGTAATCAAGGCGCTGCAGGAGATGAAAGCGTTTGGTTGTAACAGAAGCAGCTGCTTGCAGCTACAACACAACGCTGGCAAAATGCAGCTGTAGCCTAAACCGATAAAATACACCGTGTCCACGAAAAAAACTGTAACCCTGTATATATGTTGCCAAAACTCTGGCAAACAACGTCGGATTTTAACGAAATTCTACGCCAACACTGACACGTTAAATGACAAACAAGTTACCAAAATTCAGTAAAATCGGTCAACATCTGCAACAGCTACAGCAAGTTTAGTAAGGTCACTCAAAAGCATAAGTGTCCAATATAGGCACAGGCGTGATTGACTGTCAAGTGGGCCGACTGAAAATGCAGGACTGGAAAATGCGGGACCATCGAAAATGCAGGGGTGGAATATGCAGGACTGGAAAATGCGGCACCAAATTGCAGGGGTGGAAAATGCGGAACCAAGAAAGTATGGAA
>Ga0056114_1000106_pt1 | contig 21301 bp, 7 predicted proteins | sample WorMetHERISLAND1_FD_77005 | JGI IMG/M metagenome (GOLD analysis project Ga0056114, IMG submission 77005) | Marine gutless worms symbiont microbial communities from Max Planck institute for Marine Microbiology, Germany - Olavius loisae HERON... ...
CCCTATGTCCTACGGTGCAATTGTGAAGGGGAGTGGTCTGACAGGTGTTAGGGGTGTAGAAATATCACTGGTCGTTTATGACAGAAAATGTATTATTCATCGGTCTGCGTGCACAATACTCCACGTTCCTGTTTATGACGTTTGCACCAGTGATGTATAACTCGGTGTCTCCAAAAAAACATTTAACCCGATTTTTAACATAACGTTTGGGTTTTTAAAACTTGGTCACTTTATAATTCAGGACTATTTACATCATAAATAAAGAGGAAGTAGACTGTACGTCATAAGCGTGATATTACGAAAGAGCCGACATACGAGTGAAGTGTTCTCTAGACTGCTGACCTCGCTGTGTTTTTGCAACGGAAGAAGTCACGCATTTAAAACTTTAATTCACCAACGATTATGACAGCTTCGTACCAACGTATCAAAAATATTTCTAAAAGAGGCGCGGAATGCGACACGTGATGCCTTCTGCACATGTTGTATATTTGTCCCACTATAATCACCAAAATGGAGAAATCTAGTACAAAATCAAATGTCTATATACGCATTAAACCTGCCTTGAAAGGGCCATGGGTGAGTCACATAATAGTAAGTTTAAATATCCTCGCATTATTTTCTGCTATTACAAGTTGCAATGAACAGATCGATAGAACGCACTAAATCTTGTTACTGCAGTAATTTAGTCGCACAATGCTGTAAAGTGATAGAAACGTATGTACAGTCTATTTACTTGTGTGGTTTCATTATTCATGCTGTGGTTTGTCGACGTTAGTGCCAAGGGCGCACGACGATATTAGTATGTCATATTAATGGACGGTGCACTTACAGTGTGCTCGGCTTGCACGGCAGTAGGTGCGGCTTCCAGGTCGCTATCGACATGGAATTCTCGTCGGCGGCGTAACAGCGCCACAGCGACTGAATGAGAACGGCCGCTGGACCCTTGCGACGGGTGAGATGCTTCTGCCGCTGTTGCTGCTGCACCTTCAGCGCGAAGCCTGAACCGAGAATTCCCTGCACGAGAACGAAAACACGCAAATATCTTCAACATGCCTGAATCTAGTGTCGCAAAACACAGTATTTCTGATGTCTATGTACGACGTAATATATCACTCACAGTCATAGCACTGCAGCACTCGCAAGGCAGGGACCGCAAGCGCAAACGAGTAGGCTTTATGACTGAAGCGCTGAAACATGTAAACGGAAGAGGCAACACATGGACCACCAGACGGAAAACACAGCATTGAATCTCAGAAAATGTATGACTAGGAGATACACAGTTTACTGCGAAAATTTACATACACACATAAGCTTATAAATTAAAAATACGAAGCATGGAACACGATACATGCATATTCAGAGGCAGCTGACAAAAATCAAAGATGACAGGATCGCACGGGACCTACTATTGGCAATGTGCATGGCTGTGCAGAGAATGGTATTCAACGGCGACAAAAAAACTCGAAGTGATTAAATTGCAATGCACTGAGAGAGTGCTAACTACTGCGAGTCGTTGTCGGAGCTGAGAAATACAAACACAAACGAACGAGATTTGTGTTACTCGGTTCGTCACGCAATCCATTAATATATCGCACCAGTCTCACTTCTTATACTCTTTGATTTCTTTCATTTAACAGCATCTTATCAGTCACATCACTCGCTGTACAGTGTATCTTCCAGTTCAGTTATCTTCTCTTAGCTGAGCGACGCGCATAAAAATTCACATGCACAGAAGAGAGGCGTCGTAGCAACTGTGGACTTGCGTTAGTCCGTCGTGTTGGAATTGACATTTTACGATGGATCCTAGCTGGAAGCATTCACATCCTTCAGCAGCGGAAACACGTAGACGTACGTACTATATGCGACGAGCTGATGAAGATTTTATCAGACGCATCACGATTACTGACGGCAGCGGCAGAAGCAAGCAGCCTTACCATAGCTGATCATGTCATTGTCAGAGTTGATAAAATTAATATCACTACGCGATAGCATACGCTCACGTCAGTTTAGACTGCACAGATACTGTGACGTAGTGCTGGATGTTATAGTGAAATGACCTCCAGTGAGGTAATGTTTGCCAGACTTGACGGACACCCACGCCTATAATGTAACACTCCGTGACGCTTGACTAAACTAATTAGCAGCGCAAATGGCAATCAGCTGACATACAGTACTCACCCATAAGCGAACTTTAGCGAGTTTGTTATGCAGCTGTCCCTTGGAGGCCGCATTATTGCACCCCGTCCTTCTGTCCGTCCGTCTGTCTGTCCGTCCAGTGCTTTCGATTTTCTCAATTCCTCACTGTTTTATTTGGTCAACTCTGTCCCAATAATTCCGCTGATCCACCTCTTTCTCGACACATCACGTCATCAAACTCTGCGTCATGCTTCAACTTCAATCTTTCACTCGAGGCTCAAAACGCACTTGCTCCGCGTATCCAAACGGCCACAAGTTGTTCTTCCTCTCAGCTCTGCCTGCGGAGTGCGGACCAGACTTTCCTGTTCCTATACAGCGCAGTATGAGTACATTCTGCCGCAAGACGTTCATCCGGCAGCTGTCCGTCCGTCCGTCTGTCCCTAACGATCTAGTAATGTCTTAAAACGGTTAAATATGTCGTAGCAATTATTTCACTATCTGATAGCCTTGCCATTCTATTTATCAAAACTAATCGCCATTATGAGTTCCGACGAGATTACCACTGAAACTGATAGGCCTACAGACGTCAAATACTTGGAATACTTGGTGGGCATAAAAAGTACTGTTGAACATTCGACTAAGGGCAGTGACAGACAAAGTCAACGAGGTTCTACTGTCTTGTACTTAACCGACGACGAGTGCGGCTACAAACACTGTATTTCACTTTACGACAGTCCGATGTACTGCAGATTGTTTAACGCGCGCTGCAGAAAGCTGACAATGGCCACGCAGCTTAGTACGTTTTTGTAGCGGAGTATAAGACATTCATTTCAGCCCTCGTTTCGTAAAACACCAGTATACGCCAGACGTCGTCTTCATAATTCCGTTACAATGATCGGATGTGTCTTGCCCAAGGCGTCTAGATGACTCTAGTGTTGTATTTGATGCAAAACATTCACGCAGCCGTTAATTTTGGCACCCATATACAGCGTCAGGCACGGCTTTCTGAATTGACATGAAGGCATGCAAACAGTATTAAATACACATTACAAATAGAAGTTATACGTTGTTTTTGTCAGTGATAGCTGAACGTCTTGTGATTAGTAGTTTCTTCTCTTAATTTTTACTTTCTAGTAGTTACATGTGCTGACTACGCTTCAGATTTTTAGCACACACAAAAGAAACATTGCAATATCATAATTATAGCACCGTAATACAGTTTCAGCGCAGTACCTATGGGTAGCAAATCGAACATGAAAACATGTTAGCTGTTCGTTAACTGTTTTAACCGACCGTAACATACGGTCGCACTTATGCCACAGTGTTGCGCCCGTCTGTAGTCTGTCTGTAACGTATGCATTGTGGTGGCTAAACTGTGCGTGTTACCGAAAAACTGTCTGAAGAAGCAAGTAGAAAATAGCCTATGACAAATCAAATGATGGGTCACATGACCCTGAAAAGTCATGGTCGTCATCCCAATACGCTTAGGGTCCAATATCTCGAAAACAGCTCACGATGCCATACAGCAACAATCGATAATCACTAGACAGTCTGCTGTGACGCAGTACAGTCGGCTATCCTAGCGACAGCTTGGCTTCTTGTTTACTCGACGGTGCTCTCGTTTCTGTCGGCTCGCGTGTTAGACATTTCTGTGCTGTTAACTTAATAAAGATATTATTACTGCAATCATGCGGGCAGTGACAGCGTACCGGTAACGATATGTCTGGTAAATTCCGGTTAGACTAGACTGCGGTCTTGTCAAAATGCTGCCCATGGGTAACAAGCGAGCAGGTTATGTGTGTGTTTGTGTATGCAAGTATGTCCGCAATGGCCAGCAGCACGTGTGTGTTAGCACTGTCCCAGTGCAGATCTGGTTCATTTTATATCAAATCGCCAAGTTTTGTCGCATGAGTTAACACCATCGGTCTGCACCAATACATCACGAATTCTGACTGCGCACGCAGACCACACGGTGGCAGCACCCAGCTGTGACGTGTTATTAGCAACCGACAGACCATTCGAATGAATACGACGACGACATTCAATGAATACGGCATGCTGTTGCTCAAATGCATACAAAATATACAAATACACACAAAACTTATCGGACACGGATCGAAGAAATCAGTCAAGGCTGCAACAATGAAGAGTTGACTGAACAGTGAACACGCGTCACAGGACACTGACAGACAATTGCGAGACATCCAGAAGATTCATTTAAGGTAAAGTGAAAAGCATAGCTCGATGTCGCAATGGTCATGGTCTGTCCAGCCTGTGCCTGGCAGTCGTAGTGCGTTTTGCTGAGCAACTAGTTAATAAGAACTCCGTGCAATATTTAACTGAAAATTAATATTTCCCTCAAGTTTGACATTAAAAACTGATTTTGCGTTGAGTTCGAGACAGCATTACGTCGGATACTGTCGACGAAATATTTCCCCGCAATTTTTCCGCATTTTGCTTCCTTCCTGGGTCAGTCTCTTGACCCGTAGTGCAAGAGACATCATAAGGCAAAGCTATACGACAACGACATCTGCACTGTGTCTCAAAAACGCACCAAATTTGAAATAGTATACCTCAAAATCATATTTGTATGCCAAATATTATGAGCTTAGGTATATGTTTAAAACATTGCACCTCGTCAAAGTTGGTAAATTTTCTTGATACAGCGTCGAAATTCGTTATTTTCGGTGTCCAGTTTGAAAGACGAAAACTTGATAAAAAACCAAACTTACATGAAAACTGAAACATGCAGATTCTATTCTTGAGTCTTTCAATATTTCTGCCAATTGTCATCAAAATTGATCCTTATAATTTCCGAGCTATACCGTTTCGAAGTTGGTGCGTTTTTGAGACAACCATAGACGCTAGTGTACGGCAGCGCTATATGCATAGGCAGACAAAAACATGCCCATGTAAGGGTCAAACTAAATTATAAATTGACGATTCCAGCTAATTGCTAACGTTGTAAAGTAATGGTCATGTTTGCGAACATTACGTAAAGTAAACGATCTATGGAGCAAGTGTTCAGCGCAATCGGACGGAATCAGTAGAACTGCAGAGCGAATATGACGGGCTTCATTGAGGGTCGAATGACGAGGCGCTAGCAGATGACGACACAGTGCTGTTTATCGTTGTCGCTCGCTGCCGTGACCGGTCTCCAACTACACGCAACAGCTGGTGCTGCGTGTCACGCTAAAGATATGCTCTTCTGATGTTATGCAGCAGATACGATTAAGCAAGAAACAGATGTCGATTTATAAACAGAAACAGCACTGTTCGGGTTGAGAAACCGCGCGAAATCTATCGTATTACCTATTCTACCACTATTCCAGCAAAAATTTCTGGGTGGTCGGTTTGGATTAGATCCACGATGTTGGGGGTCTGCAGAAAATGAACACCCAATGCTCACTAACCGTGATATTATTTTCCAAGAATTCCAACCCCATGTAATCGAATTCATCAAGGCTAGGCCTACAGACAGACGGACGGACGGATAGACGACATACCATAGAAATACCGCTCTTTGTGTAGCATTGCACGGTAAAAACGAAGAATAAGTAAAAGTACAAAAGACCAGAGTGAAGTGAAGGCCGTCTTACGGGCGGTTAAAAACTAATTCACGGAATGCACATGCAGAAGCAGAATTTGCATGACCGAAACCAAGAATTTGACAATGCGTGCTTTGCAATCACGGCGGCCTTTGAACGCCAAAACAGTTTGGCAAATAACCGTATCATTCAGCACAGAAACCAATCAAACAGTGCTCACGTTTGGTCGCTGTTTCCAATCACTGGCCTAACCTTATCAATCATTCATAACATAACATCGCAAATAGTCAGTCATGCAGGCCATCAGATAAGATCGACGCCAACCGCATTCGCGTATTTTGATTCGCAGAAATAATAGACCAGAGTGCCACCACTGGCCTGTACTCCCAAACAGTACCAATTAGTGTCAAATAATTCGGTCACAGAGAATTTAAATTTCACAAATCTTTAAAGAAGACCTGTGCATCATCTTCAGAAGGCTTACAGATAACAAATGCAACTTAAATATCGGTCAAAAAATGAAAGAGAAGCATTTTATCGCACGACGACAGCATAGCAATTTTGTCCGTTTGTCAGTCCGTTTGTCTGTCTGTGAGTCGCACTCTGTAATTAAGTGAAGATCACTAAAGTCGCCGAAATTCTTCTGATAACGTCATCATCCTTGTTTTCTGAGAACTAAACATTGTTACGAAATTCGGAAAATGTTGCCCCTAACATGGGCGTTATGCAAGATGGATGAAAATATCGCTATTGTCGGCCAATAAGTCGTTGTATTTTGGAAACGTTTCCAGACAGAGATCGAGCCTCGTAATCAGCGACTACTGGGAAATCGTACGTGCTCCATCAAACCCTCTGACTCACTCACAGTGACTGTTTAAAATTAAAATGAACGTCTCGATGGCCAGAATCTCGAATATGCTGCATTACGTCGCCTAATAAAATTTCAGAACGATCCAAACTTACGCCTGTCCTGTCCCATCATGTGTTCCAGTTTTGTATTTACGTTTTAATGTAAACGTATAAAGCTATCCTAACGTCAAGAAACCTGCTATGTCAGTCACAACTACACTCTGAGTCAGAAAAAAAACATGAAACTTGGTGTTTCATCATAACTTTGGCAAATGTGAACCGATTTATAAAATGTTGTCACCGTAAGATTCAAGAGGAGATGTACTATGTATGATAATAAAACTCACTTGTCACTTCACCGGCAATGCGTTGTTACACAGCCTTGTGAAAGCCAAAGATTTAATATTTTGGCAATTTAGACAGCATACACAATAAATTGACGCTGTGTTCCAGTTTTATGATATTTTATTACCCGTTACCATGTCCCACTGACTTTAGTTAGTCATGTGTCTGAAGAATTTTTTGACATGAGATTTCTTATTATGACAATCGAAGTGCGAAATCGGTAGCAATAACTTTCACGAGGTAGTACACAAAAGGTGACTAAATATTTAACCGACTTACATTGTACATTTTCTTATTAATCTGACGGCGAAAGAATGTTGAAACTCGGTTCATATACCAACTGTAACTCATCAACAGTTCACCATGTTGTGTAGCAACACATTTCAGATAAAATTAGTCTTTAATCTTACGGTGAAAGAATTTTGTAAATCAGTTCACATTTGCCAAAGTTATGACGAAACATCAATTATCCTGTTTTTTGACTCACAGTGTACGCATGAAGACATGCAACAGGTGCCTGTAGCCAAGCATAATGACAAGGATGGAATCTTATCTTGTTAAAACTACATTTATACAGACTTCACATTGTATGACTTCTGTAGCTTTATCTTCTTGGAGTCGTCATTTGTTCAGACTCGCTTCAAGACTCTGTCCTTGAATCTTCACCATATCTCTGTGTATTTTACAGCATCAAATGTCCTGTAAGTATGAAAGAATGACTTACCGCAGGCAGAGCAAAGAATGAGATGCCGAGAATGGCGCAGAAGGCAGCGATGAGTTTTCCAGGCCAAGTCGACGGTACAGCATCGCCGTAGCCCACAGTACACAACGTTATCTGCAATACAAATTAAATTAATTTAAATGATTAGCTATACACGATACATAAAATTCGATATGTAACATTCGATACTGTTCGTATGCTATAAATTGTTTGCTAATATAAAAATGTGACACGGTCGAATGTGATATCGAAAAACTGGAACATATCGAACAAGCAGGAGTTCAATATGCGATACGATACGATATCAAGCGTCTAAAGTGCGCCAAAAAGACAAAAAAAAATAATAATAAACAAGTGAAGTGTTCCATTTCCTGTATCTATTGATTTTGATTAATACAATACTGGCTCATTTATTGATAACAACGGGAGAAATTATGTGATCAATTTGTTTACAGATTCCAAATGCAACTTGTTTTGTTGTAGCGCCTACAATAAACAAAATAACGAATTTTTAAACATTACAACATTAGCCATACCCTCTGTAGAAGCAGTTGGTCAACGTATGTAAATCGTACAGCAGCGAAATGTCGAAAGATATTTTACTCTTGTACCAGCATTCTCGGCAAGTACATACCACGCCCCACCACAGAGCATCCGCGTAAGTGCCAAACTTCTTCGGATTTTGCTCTTTTTCGGCGAGAAACATAAGAAAGGATGAGAAGATGAGGCCGAGGAAGCCGATGTACAGCGTAGTAAATAGTTCCTGTGAAAAACAAAAACAGTCATGCACACTGCACATAGAACAACAACATGATATCGACATTTTGTAGCAAAAAGCCAACGACTTATAAACCACGCCACGAACTGGTAGGTGATCGTTCCGTGTTAAAGGCGTGGGACAGCACTCTCTCAGTACAATGGTAAATGGTAAATGACCCCCGATATTACAGAGCGCTTGAAAGCGTCAGCACAGCATCAGCTTTGTCTAGCGCTCTTCTCATTGACCCATGCCAGATCCGAGTCCATCAACGCTGAGTCGCTGACAGTCTAAACTCCAACTTCCTACAGCTCGGAAGAAGGAGTGGTGGCCGGTCACAGCGGACAGTTTACCCCAGACCAACACTGTGATACACACTACTTTAGCAGGCTTCGTATTGATTGGTCATTATCAACCTGCTTTTAAAGTGATGATGGGATTTTTACTGCGCGTCCGCATGCGAAACTATGCATAGCGCGAAATTTGTATGGCAATTCCGTCCGTCCGTCTGTAGATCACACTCGGTATTACGTATCATCGAGATTCTTTCACCGTCTGGTAGTTCCACCTTTCTAGCTTTCTCAGCAGTAAACAGCCTTCCAAAATTCGGACGAAATCATCCGTGATAAAGAGGCCTTAAATAATAGTTTCATTGAATACGATACGATAGCAGAGTTTAACGTGGACTCGAAAGCTGAGTATACAGCTTAATCTAGCACACGTAGCCAGAAACTAAAACAAACAAACAGTGCCCCTTTAACTGAATCGCTTCTTCTGATTGAGCAGTCCGTTCGACACAAACTACAGCTTTATTACGAGTGTTGCGTAAAATGAAGGCTGTCAGGTGTCTATACACCGAGGCGGCTTTCAGTCATTAATTTTCTGGCAGCGTCTTAAGACTTATTGTCTCCTTAATTGTCTGACGCTCCGAACTTACATTCTGTTGTAGACCTGCAGTAACTTTGTCATTTAGGCCAGATTGAAAACCTTGTTTGTGATAATGAATATGCATTTGATTGTGCTACAACGTCTGCCAGTGACTTTTGACATCCATGATACTGTCCATGCGACGTTCATACCTGCTTGATCTGTCTCAGTACGCGTCCGTTACTTATCTCATATATGTCGTACCGAAACGGTCGGTTCTGAAACCTGTTTTGTTGGTTTTTGTTGGCACCGTTGAACCAATTTCGTCGACTGAGAGCCATATAGTCTGTCGATGTGCATCTGTATGCTGATGACACTGAAATGTACGGCTTCAGCTGCGGTAGATGTACTCTCATCAACGACCTCTGAGTGCATCGATGATGTTGCCAACTGGATAAGACCAACCTGAGGTTCTGTAGCGATGCCCGATGCCACCCACTGCTCTGTTGATCGATTGAGTAGGCCTACCTGCTGCTGTTTGTCCGTACATCGATAATGCTGATTTGCTGATGCAAAAAAACACGTCACAGTGTGACGCTGCCCTTCGACAGGTTTACAGCTTTGTGTCAACAGAAACTGTTAGTTGCTGTTAGTCGCTCTATACACGTATAGTTAGCATCTTGGTCTGCATTTCAGACTACTTGAATGGCGACTCCGTCGAAATTTTAATTCTTCCGTGCGCCGCGGCTGATTTTCAGATGTCGTCTCTGGTGCATTTATCATCTTCATATAAACACGAAGTAATAACACGAAAGAAATTCTCGACCCTATTTTCGTGTTCACTATGCAACTTTTGTTGACATCCAATGAAGTTTAAAGCCCGTTTATAAAAGCGATAATTTTTAGCTGAACATTTTAAAGTTCCGTCATTAGCAATAAATAGTCGAATGCCTTGTCGGCAGTGTGTATATTACCAAAACGGTCCTAGAAATGGCAGTCATCAGGAATATTTGATTCGCATTATTTAACTCGAAAAGTCACATCCTTGACACGTCTACATTAAACAGTGACAAACTGCCTATTCGCCCAGACCACCCAAGTGGTTTGGCCTACATCGAAATGGAAGTTTGCGTAGGAAGACAGTTGTGAATTATTTTTAAGTTTCATCAAAATATATTGAAAGTTTTTTGGCAGTGTAAGAAATCGAAAATTACTTTTACATTACTTTAGCCATTTACTTATACAACAGCTTGAACTACCATACGAGGTTACGAGCTGTGATATGAACAATGCATAAAACATTATAAAACAATGTATAAACTGACATATCTATTGCTCGTTATCCTTACAAAATTATGACCAGCAAAGAACGTGTAGATACTGGCACTCCTTCCAGCTTGCTTATTCCGGCTACTGTCTATGGTATGAAATTGTATAAACCGATAAGAAAGAATTATTTGAGGCAACGTGTTTACTGTTATTGATGTCTGGAACGATATCCCACCGTGTGTTGTGGATGCGCCATCACTCAGTCAATTCATTCAAGAACCGTCCTCATAAACTCTGTAAAGATATGAAGATATGGGCGTTTAACACTACACTTCAGATCTTAGCTCATCATCCTACAAGTACAGGTAAGTTCAACTACGGCAGTCACCTGCCGATGAGCCCAGACCACAGAACCAAGCAGCTTCCACGAGCCGCCACGTCGGTCAACGCGGACCATTCGCAGAATCTGGAAGAAACGGAGACCACGAAGCGCAGACGTCGCAAACACTTGACCACTGGAGCCTAGGCATAAGATAATAACGCTCGCCGTAATGACGATGATATCTGCATCACACAGCAACACCATCGTAATAGTAGAAGATATACGTTTTACAGTCACATTAAAACTGGTATACTTTGGCTACAAAGAAAAACTCGATAATTACCAACAGTATTTAACTCAAACATTACTTACTTACTTTCTTAGTTGTAAGACGACGGATCAAATGAACTTGAAATATATGAAGAAAATGTTTGTGCCGAATACTGATATAAAGATGATGAAAAGTAGTTACATAACAAGTGGATTTCTATAGACAAAGTCAAATGTCCTCTAAGTCTGTATCAAACATAACAATAATCAGTACAAAACATATATAATTCAAGTCGAGAAGCTGCTTCCAGTGTCAGATGTTTCAGCATGATAGATGACTGGATCAGGGTTGTCTAATCTGTTTTTGAATGAGTTGACAGAAGGTGAATTAACAACGTCAGGTGGTAAACTATGCCAAATGTTTTCGAAGAGCACATCGACAGCTACAGTTTTCTATTTTAAGTGTGTTAACTGGCTACCGGAATGAACAATTGTTATCATAGATACCCATAGACCTCAATCATATCTCCTCTGTGTATATTTCAAAGTAGGGAGCTTTAGTTCATCTAGGCGGATTGGTGTAACTGAGTTGTTTAACTTTGTAATGCTTTTTGCTTTTTTCATGTCATACCATCTGTGTTTTCTGTTGACCTGGTTATTTCCTAATAACACTGATGATTCTAGCTGTTGTAGCAGAATCTGGGTGTATGTACGCGAGTGACGGGTGAAAAAATGAGAGATGTGAAGTGGAAGTGAAAGTGAACTTGCCGACGATGCAGAGCGGCCGGCGAACAAACTGAACTCGGCCTGAGAGGCACTGATAGCGTGACCGGCAACCAGCTGACCAGACACGTGCAACAAACTCCGTCGTGAACCAAATAACCATCAGCAGTTCCTGTGTGTCATCGAACAGTCAGTGCTTTGCCACTACGAGACGCGTGGAAACGTGACAACATCTATATGTAAATGCACACCTTCCGCGCACCTTCATCGAATTACAGACACGACACCAGCGCTAAAGCGAGCTGTGGCTGAACGCACAGCAACTGTTGGTTGATCTTCTGAATACTTAAAGAAAATTTATGACTACCTGTGATGATTGGATTAAATATATACCAGTCTAGTAGCTGATGAAAGTTTATGACGTTGACCGCCCGACAAGATTACCTGATATCTCACATACGATGTCATTCGAAGTCTTAGGCAACTGTGATACGAACTATCTCCCAGAGAACACGTACATGACGACAAGTAATAGATATATGCATAGACATGGCCTATCTATCATCTGTATTGTAATCACCTGCCACTTGATAATAAAAACTACTTACTTGCTTACTTACTTACTGTATTATATTTTGTCAGCATTTAATAGAGACGACAATGATAACGATGTAAATCAGATTTAATTTAACAAGTTAAATTACTATCTAAAGAACTCTGTCTCGAGTCACATTATTACTATTATTTTAGTATCATCAACAGTAAAGATACCAAGAGTTAAAAACTAATTAAAGATTAGAAACTACAGTATTCCATTGGTGGCCAGAGGTCCGACCTGGTGGAAAGCTGTTGTGCAAAATACTGCATTATATCGCTGCACATGTGACTGATAGTCTCTGGAACTTGGGGGAGATACTGCGCCCCAGCTCACTGAGGAAGTCAACAGCTAATTCACTGATCGGTCCTATGTCGCAACAGCAATCGGCTGAAACGAGAATGAGGCTGGGAGATCAGAGTATTTGATTCTTTCTTAGAAGCTGCACCTGCTGCAGTAGCAGCAGAAGCTGGAGGTAGGAATCCGCCTAAGTAGTTGCAACCATGACATTCTCAGGCCATGGCCCGGTCTGACTGGCATTGCACTAAACTGACGCCATCCGGCTGTTTGACGCTGTCGCGATATGCCGTTCGGCTCCTTGGAAACCGGAATGCCCGCTGCTGAAGCAAAGGACCTGACAACGACCTCATTCAGCGCCTGATGCCGCTGAGTCCGAACCGCGGCGCGCTTGCTAACAAATGCGTGCTGACCACAGGCGTCTATATCCTCTCCGCAAGAGCATAGACACCTAGTTCCAGGCGCAGAGCCACTGCTACTCAAACTGACTGACTCGTCATCCATACACAGCTCACAGGAAGCGATGGGTAAGGCAATGAGCTTGTCACCTGAATGAGGAGCAGTGGCTGCCAGAAGCGAAGCGCGCGGATCAGTAAGGGCTGTTCTCATTTGGAATTACATCCCTCTCTCTGTTAGAAACGCTCCTACCATCAGTACATTCAAACGCAGGTTAAAAACATTCTACTTCTCTTCCATTTCTTCCTAAACCCCGCCACCTAGCAACAGCCCGCGCTTCTGATTCGAGCCATTTTCGACTATGCAGCGCGTTATAAATTTCATATATGTATATGTATGTATATGTATATATGTATGACTGCAGCTCATCCTTGATGTCGTCAGTGGCTCAGTGCCACGTCTGTCCCACGCTTGGCTCTGTGGTGAAACTCTAAACTTGCTGACCATAATGTCGTGTACGAGTCAACGAATGGATCTCAGGTTGGCACTCACAGTCGAAGAGGATTTCGTCCTGGATGCAGAGGGTGCTAGCCGCTGAAGCCAAAAAGGCAGGAAGTGTGAGCATAGACACTTGTTTGTGGTGTTTGACTCCGAGGCTCCAATCTCTGACAGATAAACCGGCCTGGATCAATTCGGAGTCCGACATGTCGCAATTGGTCAGCTACTGTAGCTGAGCGTTGTGCACAGCAACTCGTCAAAACTGTCTCGAGCCGCTTGTCCTTGGACTAATGTCTTTGCGGCATCCACGGACAGTGAGCTCAATGCAAGTCTAACCTGTATCAAATGATACGTCATACAGTGAGCAACAGAACGTGGTCGGCCATTTTTCAATCGGCTGTTAATAACAATGCAGAGTTCATGCGCTAACTTGGTACGCTATGCTTATCAATCCATGCTTTACTTACTAAGCCTAATATACAGTGTGAGTCAAAAAATCCCCCTGAGGTCATGACATTTTTTCATTTTTTCACAAACGGTTGAGAATTTTTAATAGATTTTTTACACACCTGTTACACGTTCCTATCTTCGCTAGATTACAGTTTTTTTATTCAATTATATCCAACTTTGACGAAGTTATGCCATATTAACCGCGACTGCCTAGTTCACGTAATATGCTCAAAATGTACACCATCGGCCGAAATGCATGCGTTCAGACATTTGCGTAAGTCGTTGATAGCTTTGTTTGTCGTTGTCTGTGGCAAGTCACTATAAAATAAGCACTTTTATAATGTAAGCAAACATGATGGATATGACATGACGTCAACAGTGACGTGATTTGCTCAGTAAGCATGCTTAGAAGTTAACGTTCTAGTGAAATGTAAAAATTCGCTGGGTGGTCGCGCTTATAATGGCATAACTTCATCAAAGTTGTAAATAACTGAATACAAATTTGTCACCAAGTGTAGAAAGGAACGTTTAATAGGTGCGTAAAAAAATGATTAAAAATTCCCAACCGTTTGGAAAAAATTGTCAGAAAACCGCAGGAAGGATTTTTTTGATTCACACTGTATATTATTGCTATTTGCTGATCGGTTAATGTCTTTGAAACTTCACTAATGCACAAACATGTAAATTTTTCTCACGAAATAGTAGAGAATTATTCCGGCCACTTCTTCGTACTGTTGTATTGTTGAAAACACACTCAGTAGTAGACAAAGAAACACCACCAGAAAGCTGCACAAAACAACAACAACACGCACAATATCTCACTTCATTCATAATAGGCCTATTTAACTACTTAGATATCCGGTCATTTTAAACGCTGTACATGGACACTAACGAAGGGCTACAAGAGTGTGCATTTGGGCTACATTCAGGCGACAGGGATGTGTATAATGTACAGCAGAAATTCTTGCGAGTGATTGTGTAATGAGCCTGTGTCGCAGCATAGCTATAGCTAATGTTCACGCACACAAATTAGTTTGCTTATAGTCTCGACTCGTGTGTGCTGAAGCGTCGATTGACTGGCATGAGTACGGAGCTAACTGAGCACGATTTCGTCACTTGGTCTCTTCTGCGTATCCGCCTTCCTTACTCAGCAATCCCGCATTCCTCAGCTGCAGCTGCTACTAAACATTCTACGAGGGTTAGCCTACTGTTCATTTGGCCGCCGTTCGTCTCCACTCGAGGAACTGAATTACTCCTCTTGACACTACGAAATGAATTCAATAGTCTGTCGGCAACACGTTCGAACTTAATGACCGCAATGCGGCATGCCTGAAACTGAAAGCCAGCTTGACTCGGTCCGGCAAGCCGAATAAGATATTTTTTACGATAATTACGATAATAATTGCCAATCTCCTGACGGATATTACGGCAATAGAGTGTGCACGCCTACGGGCATGATGTAGCAGACAGATAATTGCAGCAACATATGGGAGGACTAATTAACGGTGTCACCCCTGTCCCAGCGGATTAACACTGTATAAGCTTGGGCCTCGCTAAACTGTACAACAAGACACACGTTGATGATGCATCATCGCTCTTCCACTAGCTAAGGTGTGATACGATACAAGTAATAACAACAACAATACACACATTTCTAATTTCTATCGCCGTGAGCTACAGTGCACGAACTCGGCTAATAAAAGTCACTTCACGCAATCGAACTGAACGCAGTAGACAAAGCTAAACAGATTCATTTAAAGCCTATATTCTAGTGGTGACCCCGTCAGAATTGTGTAACGGTGTCATATTTCTTCGAAAACTACAATGCGGCATAAAACTAAAATTACAAGGCGGCAAAAAAATTTCGACGATATATTTAGATGGTTTGACACAATGCCGGAGGTTTAAAAGATAGACAAGCAGCAACAAATAGATCTTAAGCAGGGCGGAGTTGCTACAGTGTATATCAATATCGCGTGCTCTTGCATAGCTTCGCGTGCTGATGCACGATAAGAATGGAAGAAGTGTCCATGATTTCAGTTTCTCTCTTCAACCCATGCAGAAATAGTTGATAGTGAACACAGTCTGCGCTGGTTAGATCTCATATGTATAAAACTGACAAATCACAGACCACACGGAATTCTCGAATCCCTAGGTAGCATATTTTCTCGCGTGAACTCCATAGTAAACTCCGCAGGATTTTTGCAAGACTGACTTCCATTCTGTTGAAATCCCGCACAATCGGTCGTCCTACTCCTATCGGCCGATTTCCTGCTCGTCATTCCGTTTCCTGTGCAGACCTCTCTACATCTGACCGATAGTGTCAAACGTCACAAACATTAGCAGACAGATCAATGTAATATTGATCGAACGATGCAATCGTCGCGCTTTGCTTTTATTGTTTGTTTACATCTCATTCATTACACTCTCCCTAATGGGAATTCATGACGAATGCGGACAACGGACCATGGTCAATAATGCCATTATTTTTTTACTGAATCAGTAATTTAGTACAGGTATGCCTAATAGTATCTTTTCAATATATGCTTTCCAAGTAATTTGGTAGGCCTAGTTTTAGACTTGCAATTTGTCAACTAATTATTATGCGCAAAAGTAAACAAAACAAACGTGAAGCAAACAAATGAACAATTATCGGAATATGCACCATTAAAATAATATTTAATATTTCTAATGGCACGGAGCAGCCTAATTATAAAGGTAAATCCAGCTAGGCTACCACAAATTTCTCCAGAGCCAATATCTCGAAAAATACATGTCGCTCACGAAACTGATTTTCCAGCAGGCCTACCTATGCCTTGTGTGGACTATTACATGTATTATTAAGCCTATACATGTGATCGTCATATATCTATAGTCGATCATGTCCGTTGTCTCTGTACAGATTTTTTCTAAAGCATTTGATATCGTTGATTATGGAGGACTTGCAAAAAGCTTGTTCTTTGTAGCTGCCCGAACGTACCTGGATACTATCCAGAAGACACCTAGAAAATGGTGTAGTCAGGTCGATTAACCTCGGAATCTCATATTTCTTAAACTCATTGCTCTCTCGACCTAAAATTACCAGTGGCACTTTAAATAACTCTAAAATTCCACTATAATCTTCCTCGGTGTAATTACAAACTGTATAAAAATCATAAACAACAGATGGGTCTTTTTCGTAAGTGTTATTAATATGCTTGTCATGTGATTGCGTAATTGCGTTTGTCCGTCCCAATAAATGATATGTTATGTAATGTCATCTGTGTATTAGTTTCTTTTTTCATATTTTTGTTTTTCAGTACGTAGGCCTATGCTAGACTTAACTGACACACCGTCAGTTTTTCAGTCCACTCCTTCTATCGTATCGTATCGTACTCGAATCGATAGCACTGCAATAACAGTGCACATATCAATAACATTTAGGCCTGTCACGTTAAATCACTGACATAAAAGTAAAACATTAGCCTATATGCAATATTACGGGTGACACTCGACGTAGTTTACATTGCTGGATGTTAGCAGGTGCTGTTGTAACTTATGATTACAGTTTGGAACTGTCGTAAACCGGATGATCACGGAGTGCAGAGTGTCGGCTGCATGTGTAGATCGATAGCATCGCATCACACTGCAGGAGGCCGGTGTGCAACAGCGACGATTTGTCAATGGTCGCTGAGCGGTAAGTTAATTAGCGACAGCGCAACAACAGTAAATGAACATCTGGCTCCAGGCGACAGATCTCACTATTGGCACGCACGCACAAACTATAGTTTCAGGTAGCTTAATTAACTGCACAATGGCACGCTGAAATAAAAACGAGATTTAAACAAGGAGCTCAGCTGTTGCTAAGACGGCGCGGCACTCCGTCACATCACTTGAGAATTTACTACATTAATTCATTGTCAGCAACAGCAACAAACAATGAGGTTGGACCCGAACACAAAGTTATGCGTTCTCCATCACTTCTAAAAGACGAACAACACTTGACAACGACTGTAATGTGACGAATAAGTTTTACAAAAACGCCAGCTATACAGTAAAGGCCGCAACTCACTAGGCGAACTAGTTGGAAACTCGTTGCCAACCCGGGTTGGCAAACCCGGGTTTCCAACTAGTTGCCAACTAGTTTCCAACTAGTTCGCCTATAGTGGGTTACGGCCTTAATAAACAGACCGCACGCGAGTAATGCTCATGACAGTTAAGCGTGCGAGAATGCCGATTAAATTAAGCTTTGGTTACTCATCCAGCTTCAACACTCATGCGTCTAAGGTTCATGTCAGGGGTAAACCAGTCAGAATTTCGGAACGAAGTTTGGTTTTGAGAAAACTGGGATAATGTGGTGAAAAAATTTCCATGATAGCCTATATTTAACCGTTTTGAAAAAATTCCGGAATCTTTCAGGCAGCTTTGCTTTAAAGCCCATTATATTTCAAGATATTGAAAAATACTACACATATTGATTGTATAGTCTACATTAGAGGTTATTTTTGTCCATCCACGTCTACTATTTTACTGCATCTGAAAGATTTTTTCAAGGAGATTCGATATCAAGAAGCAACTAATGCGTGAACAAGTGCTATCGCGAAAATTTAACCGTCTTAATTAGTCTGGTGTGAGAAAAAAAATGCGTCTTTTTATTATACTGAATTTTGGCCTGTGGCACATCACGATCTTCTGTTTCTGCAGGCATAATCTTCACGAGACAGTTTAAAGCATCCCTCCCATCAGAACGATCATACGACGACATCCACACTATACGGTCGTGCTACAGTGCTGCCTGGTGTCTGGTTGTCTCCTTTCTATGCCGATTACGAACTCCGAGCGCGACGTCCTGCCAATTAACGTCGGACGGAAATGCGGCTGCATGATGTCATGACGATATTTTGTCAGAGTTCATGCCATGCCTGCACATATCGGCTGAGTAAACTCATATGCTTATTCCGTAGAAATAACGAGGCAACGATCGTCATTACGCCCGTGGTCATCCATGTCCACCTTCTTCATCTCTACAACGTCTACTGCTCATCATCGCCAACCTCAGCTCTAGTACTAACGTAGCGTCAATTCAGCATAATTGCAATAGAAAATACGGTGCAAAAGCAGTACACCGAACAGATGCAGATAACGCTAAGCAGCTTTAATCCTTTGACGTTCACTGTTGTCATATATGAGTACAGATATAAAGCATCCTGTGCCGGACCGGGTTAAGCCGTCATTTGTAATTTTTTGACGTCCGGGCACTCTGACGTAGGGCGGAGCGTCAGAGTGCCCGTATGTCAAAAATTACGAATGACGCTTAACCGGGTCCGGCACAGGGTGCTTTATAGCTGTACCCATATGGCAACAGTGGGCTTCAAAGGATTAAAGTCTTCACTTGTCTCTTGACACAATATCACAACTTTATCGCGCATAAAACCTGTGAGGCACACAAGATATAATAATAAACATATCCCGACGAAAACGATTTATCAAAATTTCACCGCGCTGCGCATCGTTGCAACTTGCAGACTGCAGTTACACGCGCACTGATAACACTGCAATTTCATTTCTCGCATGTTTTTTCAGTGAGACCTACTACTTTTAATTTTTTTTAGTTACTTGCACTGTTAGGCTACTTACTTCAATTGCTACAATGTGGTTCCTGTTTTATTAATGCCTGTCCACATGCGAATCTGTGCAAAACAAACACTGTTGCAGGCATTCTATCCATCCGTCCATCTACAGCTGCGTGTTCGTATGTCTCATTCCGGTGTTGTGTCAAAACGGCTGAACAAATCATGCAAATTCTTCCTGACAGTTCAATACGTCTGCTTAGAATAGATACAATAATCACAAACAGATAGTGCTCAGAAGGAAACTGAAGGGGTTAAAACCGTTCTAATGTAGCACCTATAGTAAGCAATACAGTAAACATGCAGTAAATGAGCTGGACAGTGCTAATAAGCATGCACAAAGTTCACTCATATTACGAAAATAGTTTTAAACTCAGACAGTTTTATTTAAAAATGTTTTAAAGTTTAAAAACAGACAACCAAATTCATCAGGGTGTGCTTTCAGGCTGTTCCTTGGCGGATGACTCTTTCTGCGAAAAACTACGTTGATCAATTTACGTCAAACCAAAATCTAATTCATCTCCAGCTCTGCAGCGAAGATGCAATTTTTCATTTTAATTGCGTAGATATTGAAGCTAAATCCAATACTTGCTCACTTTTCCGTCGAGTAATCGAGTTTCAAGTATTTAATAGACGGACGTAAGTCATAAATGGAAGTCTGGACCGATGTTTTACGAGACTGCACTTAGCAGCGGTCCGGCCGCGGTGCCCATGTGGACATGCAGTGATTCATGCGTCTTTCGCCAGCCATCACCAGATTACACATAAGTCAGCACTCAATAGTGGATGGCGCTGCAGACGACAAAATAATGTGACGTGGATGCTACGCCGCAACATCCTTGCTCCATCAACAGTGTAACATGTCATATGCAGCCACTCTTGATTCATCTGTATTGTAGCTGTTACTTGCTACCACGTTAAACTCTTCCATGGTATCGTGTCGTGCTTCGCAAGACGTTAATTATGGTCGCCCGTCTCGCATTTGCGAAAACGAAGACCATTATGTTCTAGGAATGTTTGACACGCATTTTCCTATGATGTCAATCAAGCAGCATTATTGAAGATTTTTTTCACATGATGTATACCTTTGTTGCCAATAGTTTATATGCTGATTTGGTTGAGGTACTCACTAAAATAAATAAGGGGCAAATAACAAATTTGCACCAATTTTCATTCGTACCATTTCCGCCAAAATGACACAACCGTTCCCCAGTGCAAATAGCTATTACAAACCCTAAACAAATTTGTTTATCTACAATGATTCATTTATAGTCTTACCAAAGATAAAGTTGTTTGACTCAAAACTGACAAATATTCACGGGTTAGTTTGAGTAAGGATTATAAAATGCTTGATTTTAGGCCAATTACTCGCTGTATCTCGTAACGGGGCCATGCAGATAAGCCACAGTCACAATAGGGACACTAATAAAAAAATCTTATGTAGTCTATCGAAATACGGGACCTCTGGTGCATTAAGCGACCTTTGAATGTCAGTTAGATAGCGGAATCCTGTTAAGGGCAAACTCTCTTCAGTAGTTTATATGTGCTTCTAGTTTTACCAAGTGCTTCCTAAATAAATGCGGAGCAAAAAAACCCCAATTTTCGTTACTTTTGTGCCATTTTCTTCACAAAAGGGGCTGCCATTCCAC
>Ga0056114_1000107_pt1 | contig 21270 bp, 13 predicted proteins | sample WorMetHERISLAND1_FD_77005 | JGI IMG/M metagenome (GOLD analysis project Ga0056114, IMG submission 77005) | Marine gutless worms symbiont microbial communities from Max Planck institute for Marine Microbiology, Germany - Olavius loisae HERON... ...
ATATACGACTTCGTAGGCTCTCAATAGTAACTTTTGAAAGACCTTGACCTTTGTTTAGATAAATTAGAGGTCGTATCACGGTCATGTCAACCATTGCGTAACATTCGACGTTGAATACGGTATCTCGGAAACCGTTAGAGAGAGAAAGAGAGGCTTGGTTCCAAAGGACCACCAATAGGAAATGGCCTATGGGCTATCAACTGGTCACGTGACCGATGACGTCACGTGACCCCAAAGATGCTGTGAGGTCGGCTATCCTAGTGATTGCTTGGCTTCTTGTAAAGCCAGAGTGATTAACTTCGACTTGCGTATATCTCGAAAACGAGAAGACGTCCCATAGCATAACCAATAAGAGTTGTCTACTGAACCTCCGATTTGGGATCCTTGCTATTGCCGTAGGGCGGCACCCTATGCAATCCGTACTTTGGCTACGTGCTGTAGTGTACGGTGACCTACCTGCGGACTGCGGTTGTATGTTGCTTCCCGGGTGAAGGTCAAGGTCACTCAGTTGTGGTGTTTATGTTTGGTTTGTTGAAATTAATTTTAATTTGAGAAATTTTGGTGCAAAATGATGCCATTTTTGCGTGGCGAATGGGGCCGGTCGTTGTTGCGTCCGATGTGGTCGGCATTGACGACAACTTACAGCAGAAAGATTGGAAGTGACCCTGGAGGTGTTTTGGTTGCTAAGTCGGAGGTTACTGCGTTCATTGAGCGATGCATGGTTGCGGTCGGGACGAAGCCAGCACACGCCAAGGCGCTTGCCGACAACCTGACAATGGCAGACTACAGAGGGCATTTCAGTCACGGACTTAACAGACTGGGTATATTTACATGCTCAGTTGTCTTGCCTAAAAACCGGCCCAGCTTGCCAAATCCCGAGCGGCCGGGATATTTTAAAAACTTTACAACAGTTTTTAGACATGAATTTATTGAGTTATTTTTTAGAATGAATTAAATACTGTCGATCTCTCATACGCAGCTTGCTGTCTCGTCATTTTGTGCATCCAGTGAGAAAACTGTCATTAGATTCGGTTTGACTGAAGTCAGCACCTATACTAATGACCATAATTCAGAGGTCGACCATTATGGGCCATTAATTACTGTCTCGTCCGCAGTTTGCATCTGACGATCATTCAAAGTCCAAAAGTGATGTTGTGATGTGTTGTCAAAAACAGTGTGTCAGCATGTCTTATTGGTTATGCAAATTAAATACAACACCACCGACAATAGCATATGCATTGAGATTTAGGCCGGTTGCTTCTAACGACACAAGTTAAAAGTCAGTCCTATAGACCGGTGACCCCAGCCCCATCAAAAAAACACAACTACAACAGCAAGACAACATTTCTGCGCGAAGACTGTGTTGGCTGAGGCTTACTTCTTGGGAATTTAACCGAACTGAGTTGAAATGACTGTCTTAGCCACCGTGCATCATTCATGTACAAGGAGACAGCAGAAACCATCACACTAGAGAGTTGTGATAAACGTGAGCAGATTCCGACCACCCATCACAAGGTGCATCACAGCAGTACTTTTAAACTTTGTCTGCAAATGCACAAACTAATGACTCCCAGATTAGTTCCGTCATCGGCTGAAACATTTCTTTTTTAATGTTTCTTTTTCTGGACATTTGCATTGTTTTGTGTTTGTTCATTTTCCTGTGGACCTTGAGGTTTTTTACTTAGGCCACGTTAAAAGTCTTTATACAATACAATACAATACTGTTATTTTCATCCACGTGCTCTGTCTTGTAACTAGCTTGACTTTTTTCTAAAACGTCTGCACATGTACAAGATAGCTCAGCTGAAAGAGTGTTTGTGTGTATGTCGTGTGTTACAGAGATGTATGTGCATGACATCGAGACAAAAACCACCGTCAGTGATGATGAGCCGAAAATACTGCGTGAGACAGTGGCAACGGCACATGTCGATGGCATGAACGTTCTTGGTCCTGTTGTTGGAAACTTCTCTATGAAGCTTGCTATAGCCAAGGCTAAAGAAGTCGGAATTGGCTTTGTTGTTGCTAAAGGTAGGCATATTTAACCGCAGTGTAAATTGCAACAATCATTCTACTGAGTTCTTCATAATATTCATTTACAACGTAATGTATATATTGGTGATTTGACTCATGAAATCCCCCCCCCCCCTTGTTATCTGCAGTTATCCAAATGAATCTCTATGGTTGTAACATACCATATAACTGCATGACTACATGGCAACAGGCTTTCGATTTCTCACAACCAGCCAACCTGACTGTCTACAGAACCAGATCTCTGTTCATTCTACATATAGAACCCACTCCTCATCTGCTGTCATCCTAGCTTGACCATCTGTGTCTTCCTTATTACAAAATCACCAACCGCTTTTAGATATGCATCGCCTGTGGAATCTCCTCCCTTCTCGTTCAATCAACCTCATCCAGTTCACTCTCCTCGTGATTCATCTCTCTGTGCATGCATTGCCTCAGTCCCCACCTTCACTCTGACCATCTTTCTCTCCCATATCTGTTTACTCCAGACTTAAAACTCCTCTGTTTCACACATCCTTTCCTCCATAGTCTTTCTGGTTCCATTTGGACTGTTTTCATAGATTTTGGATGTGGGTCGGACTTAGTGGGCACCGGCGTTTGTTTGTTTTAGTTTCTTCTTTTTATATACTTTTTGTTCTTGGTTACATGTGCTAGTAGATTAAGCTGAGCACACTCAGCTTTTCACTCCACGTTAAACTCGTATCTTATCGTAGGAAGCTTCAGTGTGCAAGTTGTCCAAAAATAACAGAGTTTGGCATTGATGAGGCCAGTATGGGTAAGGCATGGTGAGGGTATATCACCTGAATGAACTAGGAAGTCTTACATAGGCATTTTAAGTTGTATTTTTAAAGATGATAGACAGTTGCGAGCAAGAGGCTATCTGCCCTCTCGGGGCTGAGAAGATATGCTGACAAAATAGCAGTGTGATCAACCCCACCCCGCTCTCACCAGCTTGCACCCTGGGGAGCTTTTACAGCAACAGTATTACATTTTGTTTCCTCAGTTCATATCAGACGTGCATGTTGTGGTGTATGAGCAATTGAGCATTGAGCAATGCATCGGAGCGAGCATATATATCATAATTTTACTACGGCTTTTGTTACGGCTCACCACTGCTAAGGAAATGCGTTGTTACAGGTTCAAATCATTATGGAATTGCTGGCTTCTATAGTCTTCAGGCTATGAATGTTGGGCTTTTGGTAAGTGTAATACAGAATATTTCTATTTGTGTTTACTATTAATTTAATTTAAAGTTTAAACATTATACTCGTTATTTTTAATGTAATTTAATCGTGCTGCTCACTTTCTGAGGTTTTGGCATTGCATTGCTGTTTCCAAGATCTCATTCTCAAACATATTGCCAGAATTAGTTCTCACAGCAATGAGCCTAAATTTGTTCAGACATCGCTTGAAACTGTGTTTGAACGTGTTTATTGGTGATGGAAGCATGTCATCGTGTGCAGTTTCAGTAGATGATGCATTATGTTTCTGTCATTCGTTTCGTCTTTGATTGGACACTAAGTGTTTTATGTGTAAATGTCCAGTCCAGTCTTTGTTGGCATCTAGACATTGTTTGAATGTGTATTATTGTGTTTAATATCATGTTGACAGAATACCTGTGTTATTTGCACAGGGTCTGTCCTTCACAAACACATCACCACTCGTACTTCCAACCCGTGGACGAAAGGTGAGTTATTTTGCTGGATGTTATCGTTTACTGTATGTTATTCATAAAGCTGTTATTTGTGTATTTTTGATAACACAAACAGCACATCTTACAGGTTTTGTATACTCTGGGTCTGTGTTGGATGGATACTATTGGAATTATTTTTGTTTTAAATTAACTAAAACGTTTTACAGTGTAATGTGGTATGTTGCAGGCGGCGCTAGGAACCAATCCAATCACCTTAACAGCTCCAGCAAAAGAGGACACCTTTGAGCTTGATATGGCCACGTCGGCTGTGGCCATCGGAAAGGTTGTGATAAGTGATACATGTGAACTGTAAAGAGCTTTGAGTAGTTTGGAATTCAGCGAGTAACAGCTGAACAGTAGGCTATCACGAGCGCAGCGGGTAGGTGCACTGTCCTGTCCTGCTACGTCGATCTGGCACGAACGGCAGAGTTTTGTTGTTTTCACAGCACATGTTAATAATAACGACCATCGGACTTTGATGCGTGGTTTAACAAAAAAGTCAGCTGTCCGCAATAGACGACTAGACGCCGACGTTTAGCAGGGTGCATGGGGACGGGGGAGGTGGGAAGCTGGGGAAGGGCAGATCAGATTAGTCAGCCATAATTAGATCCAAGCTTCAGAGTAACTAATCACTGACGACAGATTTTTCAAAATGCACATCGATGGGTTGACGTACTCGATTTGCTGAAGTTGGAAATGACGATGTTTCCGATGTCCGAATCGGCCGAACACTATACGCGTATAACTTTTTTCAAACATTTCAGCAAGAGATCATTCTTGACTGCATACAACAGAAAAATCCCGGTTTTACGTGGTATTTCCCCAACTGTTCTGTGACTTTGAAGCTTGTATTGTTGGCTCACTATTAGATCAAAATGTTATGCACATTGGTGCAGGCAGAATAGTTGACAGAAAAGTGCAACATTTTGTGTGTAATGACACATATATACGTACCTACTGGTACATAATATATAACTTGTTGGAGGTTGTGGTCAGACTGATGCAGTGTGTTGTGGCTTGTGACAGGTGGAACTATCTAAGGTGAAACAACAGAAGATTCCATCAGGATGGGCTGCCGACTCGTCAGGAAAGGTAAACATGGTCAAACTGAAACTGGATTACATTCATGACATTTGGCAGTGTAAAGTACATCACATGTGCTATACAAATGAATGTCTCGTAAATCGTAAATGACAGGAGATGTGGTTAGTCTGTAGTCTATACTGCTATTATTACTACTACTACTACTAATAACAATAATCATATCAGTGTTTCTAGTGCTGTCATCACGGCATAGCTATTATGAGAGTTCACTCGGTTCATTCGATGAATGCAGACTCGACACCAAGCTGCTGCCAACCTTCAGACCAAGCCAACCGTCATGGGCTGTGAGTTCACCTGTAGGCTGCTACCATCTACATTCACCATTCCAATTTATCGTCATTACTCATCCTGAAGGCCAATACTCATATCACCATCACACAGAGGGCAGAATGCGTGCGTGATATATGGCTCATTGACCAGTTCTCTTAGCTGTGATCTCGAATGATCTTCAGAATTATTTCAGCTGCTCTTTATGAGAATGAAAGTAATTTCTCTGTAACCATACCACCAACTCTGGATTTTGCCACTTTTATGCTTTTGTGCCACGTCAAAGGTGTCATCAAGTGAACGTAACTGATTGTATGTGTCAGTTGCGGCATTATAACGTTCACCGTTGCAGGCAGGGATGAATTAACTTAGTAGAATTTTAAAATGTTAAATGCCTGTGATGGATGGTTTAGGAGACACACTCACCAGAGGCCGTTCTGGATGGTGGTGGCCTGTTGCCACTCGGTGGGCCAGAGCTGTCATCTGGATACAAGGGCTACGGCTTGGCTATGCTTGTTGAGATCTTCTGTGGCATTCTAGCTGGTGCTGAGTTTGGTCCTCGCATCCGCCTCTGGAAAGATACTGACCGAATTGCCAACCTCGTGAGTATTATGATGTCTTCGTTATGATTCTGACTCTGTTTTTTTTGTTTCTCTGCTGATGACTGCTGTTAAACTATGGTTGGATTTTCATGTAGTTTTTTTGGAGTTGAGAAGCCTAAGTACCTGAAATGATCTGCTGGATTTTGGGAGTGGTCTTTTGTATTTTGCTTTTGCGTCTTCCTATGACATGTGAAATAATTTGTCCATGGTCAGTGCATATAAAATAAAAACAAAATTGCTGTTGCACAAAGTGATTTTGTGACTGTTAGTGATTATTTACTGCTCTGCATTAAACACATGAGGCATTGCTTCCCCCTCAGGCCCATAACATGCACCAGAAACTGGTGCCATAAGTCACCTCCATTTCCTGGCGCCTGTTTTTCATTCCATGTTCATCTGGAGTGAGAATCTCTGGTGCTAAAAATGAGCATGACTGAAAATATTAGATGAATAAACAATTAACAACACTGCATACAGCTTCACAACACATGAAAACGTCAACAATTATCATCGACCAATCACAAGTCGTCATTTCAGTCACGTACACGCCACTCTGGCTTGGAATGGAACCGTGTTCTAATCGGTGCCAAAATCTGATACTAGAAGAATAGAAGAATCCTGTCCAAGATTTGCATGACACACTTACCAGAAATTGGTGCCAGAAAATGGGAGTCAATGTTAGAGGTGCACTGATAAGTCAATGGCCGAGCGGCGTCTAACAATCGGCCGATTACCGATTAATACATAAACCTGACATTCTTACCTTAATACCAAAGACTATCAATCGTACAAATATTTTACTGTATAATGTAATAGATTAACTACATAACAACGCTACCAGCATGTTTGCCGAGTTTATTTGTGTCGTCCTTTCAAATTAAAAAAAATATATAATTTCAGTAACCGATGACATCATAATGCATAGTAAATAACAATTGGCTGATACCAGCGTAGTAATTGGCCACTTCCGATTATCGGCAAAACGGCCGATAATCGGCCGATAACGATTATCAGCCGATTACTGGTGCATCCCTAGTCAATTTATGGCACCGGTTAATGGAGCATGGGCCTAATGTTTCAGTGCTGAGATCTGAATCACGTATTATGTTCACTGTATTCATGTGGCAGATTTATAGTGTTTTGGGCTTACTGTGTTTGAACAGGGCCAGTCTTTTATGGCAATCAATCCAGACATGTTCGCACCTGGCTTTCAAGATCGCATGCAGGAATTGATCAACACTTGCCGATCTATGCCACAGGTATGTACATATGCATATATTCAAAAATCTGATGGCTTTTGTCTCGGCAATCATTGATTTTATCAAAAAAATCAATGTTTACCATTGTGTACAGTGTTGTTTTCTTTTCATTTTATATTAGATATCAGAAGCCTTGGTTTTACTTAACTTTTTACCAGAAATTAATGAATGAGTGGAGAAGTGACATCCAGTTTTGTATTTGTCAGAGTGTGTAGTTGTATGTAGCCCATTATTCAAACTTCCACCGTGTGTGGGCCGCGGGAGCTATAGAATTAGCCCAGTATGCTTCCTGGTTGGATTGTGTAAAGGTCCCTAAATCAGGCTTCCGTTTCATGGTGTTTGTACAATAGTTTGGTTGTTTTGCACCAGTCAAGAGAGACTGGGCTGGGAAGGTCGTCTCCGAAATGTCCTATAATGTTCTGAGTGGGACACTGATCCTTACTCAGCTCAGTTCAGATATTCTGCCTCTGCTTCATTGGTCCAATCCTCCCGATCTTTGTCCCACCCATCTTCATGCCTTCGTATCTTTCTTGTTTAGTCTTGCCATATAGACAGTCGTGTGTTCTGAGGTCATCTGTGTCGGACCTACTGTCAGCACAGCCTTCATCGACAAACATTGCTGCTCGTCGGTTCTCATGCTGCGCCCCCACCGTTTTTGTTCCTTCAGTACTTTGATACTGTTGGTTGGGTCTTCTGACCTGTAAAAACCGTTGCCCGTATAACCTATACTGTGTTGGTGGAGACGTTAAACCCTGCTCAATCAATCAATCAATCCCCACCGTTTGGAACAGTCTTTCCTCGTTTGTATACGCATTGCCGATAGTTTCACTAGCTTTAGGTCTCAGCTCAAGACTTACATGTTCGCAAGACATTTGTAGCTGGTCCGCTGTCCGCGCCTCTGATGCCCTTACCAGGTCTTTCGCACGTTATAAATTTGTTAATTACTTACTGATCTGCTGCCATTCCTTTGCCACATAGTAATCACTAGGGGGGGGGGTTGTATGGTGCTGTGTTTTGCAGGCCGAGGGTGAGACTGAGATACTAGTAGCTGGAGACCCTGAACACAGACACATGGCAATGTGTGACAAGCAGGGTGGCATGCATTACCATCCAAATGCCATTGAGATACTGGTGAGTCTGCACTTGCTCCACTGGTTTTGTATATTGTATGATCTTGTTGTGGGTCATTGCACTTTTTGGCACTTATTGTCAGTACTAGGATGCAACATGTATGGTAGAACAATAGAATGGATTGATCACTCAGTTTCACAAAAATACAAGACTGGCAGGATTTGTTTGACCTGTTGTATAGCACAACTCTCTGGTAGCATGCTGGATAAAGGATTGCTAAGTAACTTATCATACATTGCCAATTAGTCGGGTGATATAATGATCCCTGTAGTATACCTGCTGATTTAAAAAATATCTTTGATCTTTACACGTTGTTGTTAATACAAGACTGCACAGTCATGAATATAAAAGAGAACTGTAACTCAGAACTTACTGCCAGTGACACGGCACTTTGTGTGGTACTCACATTAATGTTAATGAGCAACCAGTGATAAGAAATCATCAGTGTAGTTGTACACAGCCACCTGTCTGTGGTTAATGGTGACTTTGCATTCAGTGGACTATATTGTCAATTGACATGTGCCTTATATATCAGGTTGTGCCTGTAGGCAAAATTGTTGCATTGCACCAACACTTGTCTACATGTATACCTGTGAACTCTTATGTGGAGTGCTTAATAATATGTGCCTTTTTCTTGCACTCTGCAAATATCACATGCGTCTGTTATTCGTTTGAAGTTGTGGAATACCGCTGTTTGTTTTAATAGAACAAACTTGCCCAGAGACTGAAAGTGGATGAAATTCGAACCGGTAAATAAACAGCACCGCGGTCGGCCTTCGACTACATTCACTGTCCCATCAGACCATCAGCCACTGCTCTGCCTGCCATCGCTGCATCTTCTTTTGTATTGGTTGCTGACTACATTAGGGCGTTAATAATTGTCGCACGAGTCTGTAGCGTGTAGTGCAAGCTAACTAGTAATGCGTGTTTTTAGGATTTGCAGTCTTTCTAGTTATGCAATAAGCACCGTGCTCGGTTTGTGGTGTTACTTGTCTATGTTTTCTAACAGGAAATGATGACTTGTTGTCTATGTTATATGCAGCATATTAGTATTTATTTAGTAATAACATTATTTCTGCACTTTTGTTGTTCTGTGTGTGACTTAACAATAAGTTATTAACCTTTGAGTATTTCTGATTTGGACCGCCTGGTTTTTACTGTGCCAAAAACTGTACAGGAAATAATTGTAAATATTCGTGTACGTTAACAAATGAAATTGTCACTGCAGTTGCTTCCTTGAATTTTCATTTTCCGGTTTTATGTGATAGACTTAGCTGGCCACATGTTAATCATTCTGCAGAATGTATATGTCGGTAATATTTTAAATCTGATACATAACTAGGCAACATATCCGGCACACTTGACTACATAATGGCTGGACATGGATTTTTTGCAGTTAGGAGCTGGGTTGACAGAAGACTCGGATATTGATTATCCATTGTTTCACAGTGGATCAGTGGGTTAGGCTGGAGGCATACAGTCTGTCAGTGTCAAATCTACAGAAGCATGAGTGTTAAATCAGCGTTTATTGTGAGCATAGAGAAACTAATATATGATTCCTGTATGCATTCTTAACTTCATTTTGTAAATTTATTTTAGAAAAATATGTTTATGTTGACAATTAGAAATATTTGCACAAAGTATTGTTTATTCTGAGTCGTTATAACATTAGAAGTGTTTGTCGATTGTCTGTCAGAGTTGTGACTTCCTCGTTTTGTCATTATGGTCAGCTTGTTGATTTGCACTGTTTGCTATTTTAATGTACGTCCTCGATCTAGAAATGAAAAAAAGCAGCATCATTAGTCAATGCCTCGTGACAGCCTGCACTAACATAGTAAGCTGGCTGTCGTGAACGTTGTGACTTGAAAGATCTAGCACACATTTTGAAGAATCACTTCCTAGGGGAAAAACTTCTTGATGGCTCGCAGATGTCCAATCTTTGAACTTTTCCAGGCATTAATTTTTTATTTCATTTACAGATTTCTTTGCTGTTAAAAAAAAACTACAATTGGCATGAATGACTTGGCAGCAATGACTAACTTAAAATGCATTTATTCAGATATCAAAATTGCTAAGCGTGATGCATTTGACACAAATAAAATATAAATTTCACATTTTAGCAGTAGTCAGAAGCTTTTGGTGAAGCAGGAAATTGGCTTATTGCTTTTTTGCAAATTTATTTAGGATAAGCTATGAAAAGTTTTTTAAACTGGTTATTTTTTATAGAAAATGTTACAAAAAATAATTCTGGCATGATTTTTTTGCCTCGCATTGTATCAGACAAGACGAGTGCAATAAATTGTGATGTAAACAACACTGTTACTGCCTGTGCAACAGGATAAGTATAAAGTATTTGAAATATTACCATCCGTACTGTTGGGACTGTACACAAGCTACTGCTACTTGCTGTTTTTCTAGGCTCGCATGAGGTCTAAGCTGGATGCAAATGGCCCAAAATGGGAAGATTTTAGGGTGATTGAAAAAAACTGGATTTTTGAAAGATATGCTGCTGTTACTGCATCAAAGCTTTCAGCATAAATATTAAGTATCATTCAGGTGACTGTTGCAAAAACTGCTATTTCCAGTATGGTATGTTTTTAGCCGACCGTACTAACGGTCGCACTATTTGTACAGCGTTGCGTCTGTCGTCTGTAACGTGATGTATTGTGGCTAAACGGTGCATCCTAGAGCAAAAGTTACTATTGAGAGCCTATAGGAAGTCGTATATGAGAAATCGATTGGTACCAAAATGAATGACCTTGACCTTGTTTAGAGGTCATATCAAGGTCACGTAAACCATTGCATTACATTTGACATTGAATATCTCGGAAACCGTTAGAGATAGAAGCTTGGTTCCAAAGGACCACCAATAGGAAATGGCATACGGGCTATCAAATGGTCACGTGACTGATGACGTCACGTGACCCCAAAGGTGCTGTGAGGCAGTACGATCGGCTATCCTAGCGACAGCTTGGCTTCTTGTCTGGTGATTACCTCATGCCATTGTGTTGGTGCAGACGTTAAACCATGTTCAATCAATCCTCATGCCAGCAATATACAGTATGATGCAGCACGTCTTGCAATTTATTTTTATATCTGTGTGTAAATGAGGTCACTTTGTTTGATGTTTTTTACTGCACGAAAATTACTAATGTTGGTTAGATTGTGGTAGTTTGTCAGCAGTGTTGGTTGATGTGCAGTACAAACTGTGTAGTTTGTGTTGTTGTGAGATCCTTTTCATGATATTCTGTGGAAATTTTGCTATTTTTGTAACCTTGTATCTTCGTTGTTGAAAAAGCCCTACCATGTCATTACAGGACACACCATCATATCCGTTGATACGGCTGTGCTACTTTTGTTTATTTGGTCTTGTGGCATCGGCAGCTGGTTCTCAGTGATGATCTTAGATGTTAACGGTTTGGACTTAAGGGCATCTTTCACAGTATGATCAGTACTTCGTGCCTAACCTGCAACTTTCTGTAATATTTGTTTATTATCAGCGTGATTACTTGGTATTTGTGCTGTACATGAGACACCACTGTTTTGGAGTCTGTTAGTACTTAGTATAGTTATTAAATATATTATTTTATTGCTAATTCGTTACGCACACGATATCAGCATTATGTAATGTCGTATTGTAGATACAGAATTTGTACGATACCGTTTTTACCATCAAACTCTGCCCTTCAACTAGTCTTCGCACGTTGCAATGTGTCGCTCGAAATAGCCCCATCCGCCACTTTTGACATCACTAAACAGCACGCTTTGTTGTTCCTCACGAAGATAATGCTAGGATTGTACACAATTTTGTTACAGTTTCAGCACAAATTTATCGCAGTTGTCATTATTTAAAATTTTGGGGGTACTGCAGCGGCAGCCCCAATGCCGTTCAGGTTTGGCGACCCTGCCCTCTGTGGGAGCCATCCCCTAGTCACCCCATATTAGTGTAGACTAGGGGATTTGCTGTGTTTTTGTGTTATTATTGTATTTTTGTGTTCTCTGTGTACTATTTGTTCCTTCAGTACTTTGATACTGTTGGTTGGGTCTTTTGACCTGTAAAACCGTCGCCCGTATAACCTATACTGTGTTGGTGGAGACGTTAAACCATGCTCAATCAATCAATCATTTAAAATTTTACCGTAAGTCATATTGTGAATTGACATTAAAGTTAGATATGAATATTATTGCATGGTGCTGTGTATAATTATTAGCGATTGTGTTTTTGCCAGCATCAAACTTGGCCTATTGGTTTTGCTTAACACTGGTAAAGAGCAATCTCTGTCCTGCACCATGCAGTGTCAATGTGTACATTTCTGCTATTATATTATATATTATATACCATTACTGTTGGTATGAATATCACATTTGTATTAGTGTGCAGCTTTTTTGTGTTTTTTTTGTACATTTAGGTGGACCATATATATAAAATGTGATGACGACAGTGACAAATCTAACAAATAAAAGTCTACAACTGAAAATCTGTTGCATTCCTTTTTTGCCAGTAGTTTGCAAAAGCGTCCATCTGCATATATAGCAAGTTTATCAAGCAAAAAAGCTCAGTTAACTCGCCAAGAACAAACTCTTTATAAGCGTCTAAGAATAGGTCACATGTATTTAACACAGTTGTATCGACTTTGATATCATTTGCCAAAATTTCTATACAGCTTCTAATCTCAAAGATCTATTCTGTAAAATTCTTCCTAAATGCATAATCTCTTTTATACATGCTATTGGCCTTAATAAGTAATAAACTTTAAACTTCCGCAGGCATGATATAGCTGCTACTTGCAATTGCATGCTTGAAATGCCGTTAAACCCTAACCAACCAACCAACCGTGACCTGCAACGCAATGCAGTGTACATAATTCTCTGTAGTATGGGCAATCCTGTACTTCGTTTCATAAATACGGCGTGCAGCAGTTGAGTATTGATTCAATGACTATGTAGTGTCTATCAGTCAGTTTAGCACCTCACTGGAAGAGCAGACAGATCAGTAAGAATGTATACAAAGGTCAGACACTAACGGGTTGAAGGAAACATAAGATCAGTTCTAGAACCACAGCGTGCTAGTGTGGCTGCTTGCTGTCACCAACTGGTGATACAGAGAACAGAATGTCTAGTGACAACAAATGTAAGGAATTATCATACTTCATAGAACAAACTACTTTGATTTAGACAAAAGAATCACTCGGCATTATTATTATTATTATTATTATTATTCATGTCACGGCGCGCTAGAAATTGCCAGCGTTATTATTAATAAGGGTATTATTATTATTAAAGGACGGACCATTGCTAACCTGTATGAACAGGAAATCAGAACTATCTGTTTGTTACATGAATTCACTAGAACATATTTTCTTATCCTAAACTACTTAACTGTTGATAAATGCTGACTGGTTCTGCCTAGCAAGTCGACTCTATATAAAACTGGTGCTAGTTACTAATAAGCCATCAATAACGGTTCGCAAAATGAACAAGAATAGAGAAAGAATGACATAAACGTGACAGAAATTTTACACTAAAACTGCTAGAACATTCTTGCCAGATCTACAGCATGCTGGAATTAAGACTTGGCAAGAATTCCAATAGTTATTTTGGTCAGTTACACGTGCATAAAACACAGGACATCTGATAGAATAAATAGAATCATTGGACACGAATCTTACACCAACAACAGCATTATGTACACTTTGTTTATGATATGTACGTCCGGACAGTGCCGCGTATCGCAGTTCGACAAATCGGACAGTCACGGAGGGACGGAGCACAGTCGTCGCAGCAAACCAGGTGACTGCATGGCAGAAACAGTGTTGAAATATCTTTCTCCATACACACTTTGCACAGCATCGTATCCTTCAGTCGACGATTCTCCTCTTTCAGACTCTCCATATCTACATAGGCAGCAATGAACTACAAGTGCAAAATATACACAGACAAGAAAGGTTTTGGCAAGATATGCCTGTAGTGTTTATCTCTGATTTATCACTTTAACTGGGGGTACCGTGGCGGCAGCCCCACTGCCGTTCAGGCCTAGCGACCCTGCCCTCTGTGGGTGCCATCCCCTAGTCACCCCATTGTATTATTGTAGACTAGGGATTTTCTGTGTTTTTTGTATGTGTGTGTGTTTATTGTTTTGCTGTATTTTGTGTTGTTTGCTTTTTCTGGATTTTCTTTACGTTTGTAGCATTTTTTCCTTCAGTACTTTGATACTGTTGGTTCTGACCTGTAAAACCGTCTCCCAGATAACCTGAACTGTGTTGGTGGAGACGTTAAACCTGCTCCATCAACCACCATCACTTTAACTGGCAAAGCCCAATGCAAAACAAAACGTCTATGTTCATATCTACAACAATGCAACTGTGGCTCTGAGAATTTACACTGATAAAAACCGACTCTTAATAAAGATTGAAGCACTGTGTGGTCGATTTACATATCAAAGCTGTCACCTTTGGACTCTCCAGTCTGCTGCAGCTGTTCCTGTGTGGAATGCAAGATGCCGATTGTTTCACTCCTGCTTGGATTCGGATCCGGTTCCATTTCTTCCTCAAGTGGTTGACTCATAACAATTGACTCGTCATTACCTGAAAACATTACTTCTTAATTATTATGCAAAATACACTACACTGTGGTTCAAAAAACGTCAACCTTCTTACAACAGCAATAATTCCGGATTTGGATAATATTTGGCAGAAATACTGCCAGAGAAATTTACACTCTGAGCTATGCACGTTTACTTATTATTTGATCGTGCAGCTAGGAACCAGCTTGTGTTGCCATAGCAACTGATTAGAAGAAGTGCCGAGCCCAGGAACTCATGGCGGCAAACTGCATCGCGCCTGATTTGTGTTAAAAAATTGTTGCGTCAGTACCTACGCTGGCTGTTGACTTCATTTTCTTCATAGATGAAAAAATTTTCACGGTAGCTCCACCAGTCAACAATCAAAATGACTGCATGTATGTTCCCGCGACTACCATGATGTGACGTCGCTGCCAACCAACTCTTATGTACCCGCCTGACTTTCAGTAAATCACTGATGGTATCAGTTGCTGTCTCAAGCTGGGTTGCTTGGGTCTGGTGTTTGTGGACCCTGACACAAAGATTAATGGCAGATAGTACCATGATGAACTGTTGTTGAAACGACTGCTGCCAGCGATCCGCTAACTATCCAGTTTTGCTGTTTGTTCATTGACAAAGTTGAGCTGTCGTGTTGCAAAGTAAAGTGTGTACACATGAAACAGGTGTGGTGGTGGTATATAAAGTATACATTTTGTTACCAGTTGTCTGAGGTATATTTCTGGTAAATATTATCCAAATCGGTCAGGGTTCAATGGGATTATTGCTGAAGTAAAAGGGGTGAGGTTTTTTGAACCACAGTGTAGTACTGATTGCCAAATGTGGACATAATACATGCTGGAAACAGCTCAGTTGGTGGTCTGAGAAATAAACTAACAACAAAAACTGACATGAACGCCAGCAGATCATGCTCTGCATATTCTAACAATCAATCAATTAAAACACATTTATATAGCGCCGTATGTCACAAGGAAATCAGAGGCGCATGACGACGGAAACTAGGCTGAGTGTTTACAGTCGCTGTAAGCGGTGTCAAATAGTTCGGTTTTTGAGTCACGCCTGAAAGTACTCAACAGTTCAACAGAATGACAGTTATGTGACAATAAGTTCCCTTATCTAAGGGCAGTGCCGCGGACACCAAAATCTCAGGAAATACGGTCGAGTAGGAACGGATGTTGTGGTCGATCGTGACGAATGTGGCTGAGATGTCGGGTGACAGAAAAACTATCACCTGTCGATCACAAGCAGATATGACGATGTCATTAACAACCTTCAGCAGTGCAGTCTCAGTCGAGTGTCCGCATCGGTAAGCAGGCTGAAATTCACTGAAGTTGCTGGTCAACATCATATGTGGCCTCAGATGTCAGGTTGATTGGCCGATAGTTCACCATGTCAGATTGATCTAGTCCAGACTTCTCCAACAACAGAGTGACTTGAGCTTGGTTCAATGCTAACAAGTACAACTGAGTAGTCAACCTTACCTTCAGACGAAGCAGTAACTGGATGATGTAACTGACTGCTCTCTGAGATGCTTGGTGTCTCTTCTGACAGCTAGAAACAGTCCAGAAATAACTAAGTCAGACGATTTACAGAAAAATTGAAGGCACAGAAGTGTAACAGAGATCTAAACATTTACCTATCTCTGCAACACCACTCAACAAGAATGACAGTTATAGCAAACTGAACATACATCCAAGAGTGCCACCAATTATGAGGGTAAGTTTTTTGCACGTCATACGTTGTCTTATTCTGCTGTAAAAAAGTGCAGACTATCATCTGATGTATGTAAACAAAGTTGGTCTTGTGTTTATCACACCATGCACTCGACCTCCATGTACAACATAAGACGGTTGCAGTGTCCCTGTGGAACAAGTGGTGTGGTGATCTCCACTGTGCCGATGCACAGTCAAACTGGTGAGCATCGTCAACACAACTTGACCAAGGAATGTTGATAACATGGTCAGACATGTGGGGCAAAATGTATAATCTTTGAATTTCTATACTCCACTTGTACTTAAGGCTATCATTAGGGGTTACTGTGTCAAAATGTGATAATGACCTTCAGTTCTAATAAAACTAGGTTGACAGAGTTAACAGGCGATGAAAGAATTCTGACAACATGTCAAGCTATTTTGACCAGAGAAGGGTCAGACACAAGTACGGACAAAAATGCTACATTACCATCACAATTTGCACGGCTTGATATATTAAGACTGGCAACCATGTAAATTGAAAAAAATGCCATCAAAGGGCAGTAAAATACTGCAGAGAGAGATAATACTAACAAAAGGCTGAGTTTGAGATGGAAACTGCTGCTGCTGCTGAATGAACTTGCAGTCAGGAAACCAGCGTAAATGTTCGCCGACTGGATGATCAGCTGGCTGCCAGGCCTTGAGGCTTCCACCACAAGAGAAGCACCTCACATGATCATCAGGTCCTAACATCACCAAAATACGCCACTGCACTTCACCATCGATGATTCTCATCAAGCAACGATCAATCAGCATATACAAGTCACTGGTCGTCTACAGTATATTTTCAGATCACCAACATGGGATTTTTCAACACGCTTTTTGTAGGTTTGCATTTTGCACAGGATCATAAGTTGTAGTTTAAATATTCACATAACTGCATGGCTTGGTGTAACACAGACCATCTCTGGCTAGCTCTACTCGTCATCTTTGCAGGATTTGCAACTCTGCCCACTCAGGTCTGGAGCTTCACTGATGTAGTGCAAATAAAAATGTGGTCAAGGTCCATGACGTTATGTGGCAATGTGTCACTGACTAGCCGAAGAAACAACAACTGATGTTTTCTGTTTTTCACGTTATTGTCATGCAATTTCACATTCAGCAATTCAGTTTTCAGCTGCAAGGAAATAAAAATGAGATTACATATACTGGATGTTTCACACGATGTATGTAACCTACAGACTCACCAATGTAGAAGAAGCCAGCATTTGCCAATGCATCCGCTGTTTGCCCAGCAGGCACAGGACGACCAGCAAATGAGCGCAGTCTGTTGTATACAGCACCATACTCTGGGTACACTGGCTCCTGTCGTGCCCGAAACATCTGACAAATTCACAACATTTCAAATACTTCAGTCAAATCACTCACACCCAAATTCACCTTATATCACATGGGCCTTGTTATATTCCGTGCTCTTACCATGCACTGGAAACTACTGGAACTCAACATACACAACTTCCTTCATCGACTTTCCAACTTTTGCATTCATGAATTTTTCTGTTTTTAGTTCTTTTTGCAAATTTCTTTTAGTTTCTGACCAGTGACCATGTGTTGCATTGTAGACCTTGCCTGTTTTTGAGCACGTGTTAAAACTGTTAAATTCATGCACTTCCATAACAAATCTCACAGCAGCATTGTTGGCAGCTGACAAAAATGACCAACTTTTCAGTGAGATAACTACATAGAATAAACAGGCAGATGAGTCCAATTACTGTTCACTGCACGTCTCTCACAGTAACTTGTTGCATGCATGACAACTTCATCACTCAATCGTGACACATGACCCCACTGGTGACTCCTTGTTTTCATATGTTACCAAGTTTTAGAGAAATACGGCTGGTAACAATTAATTTTATTTTTTTGTATTTAGTTGACTTTTCAAAATTAACGGATTAATTAGTAGTTAATTTTAGTTAAAGATGAACACATTTTCAGACTTTATCAAACTTTGTCAAAAGGCAAACTTACATGTATTACAGTTACAGTTTTGAGAGTTCAAGCAAAATAATCACATATCCGGTAATCAACTTGAAATGGCTTTGCATTTTATTTAAATTGTTATCACTCTACTTAGCCGTCGTAAATACTTAATGCTGGTGGAAAAGCTGAAGTTAGTACTTATGTACCATAACATTCTCGATCAATATTGAAAAACAGTTTTAATCGATAATTTTTTAGATGATTAATCGCCTATTAATTGTTAACATCTGCAGCCCTAAGAAGAAATGCTATAAAAACACAGATATAAAAATAAAGTGTAGATTTTTTTCTTCTAATTATTCTTCTCCTGTTGCTACTGCTTTCAGTTTCTATTTTTCCAGAGTTATTCCAGACTGGTCTCAAAAAGAACATCTCATGGTTATCTACATATAAAACAGAAGGCGACAAGGTATCTGTTAGGCCAAGGCCAGTCAATGGCAACTGCTAAAAAAGACAATCACACAGCATTCAGTTACCAATTTACAGTGACAACCACACAGTTAACCTCAAAAAACAATAACGCAACATCTAGAACTCACATTTCTCCACTCCAGTGGGAACGTTTCACTTGGACTTTGCCGCCGAGCATTCTGTAATGGCACATTTCCGACGTCATGTTGTAGTATGAAAGGACAAGACGGGGAATGTTTTCGATGCTCATCCAATGGTACATCACCAGGCTCCCAGCTTCTCAGTGAAATATGACAGAAAACACAGCGAACAACGTCAGCTGGGCCGAGATAGTAGAACCCAGCCTTGGCAAGGTCTCGCGGCTGCACAACACTGTTTCTTGGCCAGCTGCCATTAAATGTGTCCAAGCGATTTTTTTCAACCCTGCCAATCACCAAAATGCATAAACATAAATGCATAAACAATACATGTGAAATGTGACAATTACTGCTAACTGAGCAAGAAAGTGACATCAAAAGTACAAGCAAATGTGCAAATTAGCAGCAGCGAGCAACAAAATAAAGCAGAAGAAGTAAGCAACAATTATTTGCTAAGCAAACTGCCACGAGGCCAAGTCAAAGGTGATCCCCCCCCCCTGCTGTCTGGGAATCCTCACATATGACATTAATGGCTTTTCTGGAGCAATGGACAACAGATAAACCTCCTTGAATTCAAGTGACTGTAACAATTTCATTTTTTTCAAATTTGTAATTAAGCAAAAATGTCCAAATGCTTGCATACAGGAGTTCTCTGCAGTCAGAAGAGACCTATGAAATCACATTAGTAAAGCATGTCGTGCAGAGCTTTGCCAGGACTGGATTGAATTATGTCAGACCAAGGCAAAATTCCTTCCTGTCCATATATTACAAATGAGCAACTGAGCAAGCGATAAGAAGTTTGAGAGGTCTTGTGTGGGAATCATAATGTTACCTGCAGTGGCTGTGGCTGAGAGCCAGTAAACAAAGGAGCAACAACAAGCAACAGTTATTAGCTGACAAAGCGACAGCGAGGCCGTGTTAGGTGGTTGATTTCTTGCGAAAGAAGTAGAGACTGAGATGCACCTCCAACCCCTCCACTGCTGTCATCAATAGATGGTCTTGGGAGCTCTTTCAAACGATAGATGTGTCCCTGCAATAAATAAATGCCAGATGGACTTTGCTGGCATTTAAGTGACAACGTAATATCTTACTTCAAATGCTGGTCGGTCTGACGAGTTGCAGTGACTTCCGTGTTCTGTGCTCCGTGGCTTGCATTTTGAACATTTGGAAAAGCTGTAGCTGTCCTGCTAGAGAGCTGTGGATAATGTGAAGCAGCAACATCACCACTGCCATGGGAAGAAACATGAAGACCAGAAAAATTAGAAGCCAAGTTTTCACTGGTCTGCGATGCAAATGAAGGGTGTGTGTGCTCTTCGTAGTTGATTCCAGGATTCCAGTGTCTGGGATTCAGAGATGCTCGGTTTGTAACCAGCTCCGTGCTTTCCTCAGATGTGGCCTGTTCATAACGTTGTCCTGACATCATTCAGGACCGCCTTGTCAAACCTTCCCCAACTTTGTTCTCTGCTATGGCACAAAAGGTAATCCAGAACAATCACTCCATTGCACAGAAATAGACTCAGCTGCAAATGTCTTGCGGGAACAATGGCAACGACAGATGTTCTGACAACTGCTAACTTGTGCTGAAAGCTGCAACAGTTAACACGCACTACAGCATCAACAAAAGTCACCATAAAAAATGGATGTTATCTTCAGTGTGGGGCACAGTAACACACTAACATATCATGGCTATCTTCAGTATGGCTATCTTCAGTGTGTGTCCCCGCTTTCAAACATCTTACCACCGTCGTCGGCTGTCATGGCGGCAGTGAGATGGCTTAATAAGCGTAAATTATTGGTTAACTTACACTAACCCTAACCTTATTTGCTAATTCTATACGGATCCACGAATGTAAACTCAGAAACAGTACTTTCTGGTTGCCTTCAATGCTGACTCTGTTGACGGAGTGACAAAAATGGCATCCTATCTGTAAACATTCTGCATCGGCCTGATTTCCTTATTATGTCGCAATCTAAGCTGCTGACCAAACACAGCGCACCTCGCATTGTACGTCGCATTTCACCACCTCATAATCACTCACTCATGCATGGCATCCTTCAATGTACACGAACACGAGACAATGACACAGTGATCTATGTGTGTCTATTTCACAGTAAGAAACTACTTTACCATTTATTGACTTCGTCGTCCACAAAACTTTGACTCTGTATTGGAATGCGCCTCTACATTCTATTTCAGAACTGCAAAATACCAATGCCATAGGTTTATCCACGGATATGTTAGTTAGTTTATCATAACTACGGAAATTCCACCAGAACTGAGAAAACCCAGAGTCCACTGAGGTAAGCGTCAGCGTACAGGGCCAGCCCTG
>Ga0056114_1000109_pt1 | contig 21224 bp, 23 predicted proteins | sample WorMetHERISLAND1_FD_77005 | JGI IMG/M metagenome (GOLD analysis project Ga0056114, IMG submission 77005) | Marine gutless worms symbiont microbial communities from Max Planck institute for Marine Microbiology, Germany - Olavius loisae HERON... ...
GCCCAGGAGCGGCATTAAACCGGACTTCCCGATATTCCGGCAAATCGCCCAACACATCGCTCAAAAGCCCTAAACAACAAACCCCACCAAAAAATGATGGGGTTTGTCAGCGGTCTGGGCCGGTGGAAACACCGGCCCTATTTCTTTTGGGCGTTTTCCTGACGGCCGCAACAGACTAAGACTGTCGGACGGAACCGATCTTCTTTAAGTGAGCGGCCTCAAATGGTGCAGCCGTTTCCCGATCCTGATGTTGAAAGCAAATTCGACAGTTATTCACCGGAAATCAGGCCGGTCCTGTTACGTTTGCGCAATCTCATCTTGGATACGGCGGCAAAGAACAAAGAGATCGGTGGGCTCAATGAAACCCTAAAGTGGGGGCAACCGAGTTATCAACCTCGCCGGCCCAATATCGGGACCCCTGTCCGCATCGGTCAGGTCAAGGGGGCGCCAGCCCGTATCGGCCTTTTCGTCCATTGCCAAACGACGCTTGTCTCGACCTACCGGGAACTCTACGGCGACCAACTCGCGTTCGACGGCAAACGATGTATCGTGCTCGACGCCAGAGGCCCTTTGCCGGAAGAGGCGTTGCGGCACTGCATTCGGCTGGCCCTTACCTATCATCGTGACAAGCGGGTGGACGGATTGCCGTTCTAAGGGAGTGGAGATACGCCCACGGCTGCGATAGCAGCGGCGGGCGCGATCTCTCTCGGACTTCTCAGAGCGGTTTGACGGGCAAATGGATGTCGACCAACCAGCGGCCTTGCGGATCTTTGTCACCGTCATTCAGGTACACTTCGTAGGCCGGACCATCGCCTGGTTGGTAGCCGCTGTTCGGCAGCCATTCGCCGATCAGGTGGTTCCAACCGCTTTCGAAGTCGTTGCCGATGATCTCGGCGTGATGAACGGCATTACGGCCGCCGGGAAGGGTTTGGCGATCGACGGCACCGTCGACTTCGGTTCCCTCGGGGACGGTGACACAAGCGTCATACCGGCACTTCTCGGCCGGCGTCACGTTGGGATCGTCCCACGGGACCCCCAGGAATTGTCCATTTTGCAGAAGACCGCGAGGTCCGGCCCAGTGTTCCAGGGCCTCGAAGGCCTTGGCGGCTGGCTCGTAGCCGTATTCTCCTATGGTCCTTACGTAAGCCACGTGAAGCGATGGCACGTCTTTCACTTCCACATTTTCTCTCGCCACGATCTTGTCCTTTCGCTGATGGGAACGGTTGTCGAAATCGTCGTGACTATGCCCGAGCGCTGCCGCGGCGGCGTTTCCCGGATTGCGAAGGGTGTTTCCATCCTTGCGGATCGTGTTTCCGTCCTTGCTGCCCGGGCGCTCGTCGTTCCGGCCATTCAAATAGGCGTCGCTTTGCCGATAGACGGTCGGGCTCATGGAGAGGTGTTTCTTGAAGGCCTTGGCGAAGTTCTGGGAACTGGAGAAGCCGCAATCCAAGGCGACCGCGGTGACGTCTTTGTCCCGGTCGAAATGCAATTGCGACGCCGCTTTTTCGAGGCGCAAACGGCGCGTGAACTCGAGGACCGTTTCGCCGACGTGGGCCTGAAACAGGCGGTGGAAGTGGAATTTCGAGAACGACGCGGCCTCGGCGATCTCGTCGAGGGAAGGGTTTTTCGTCAAGTGCGACGTAATGAAGTCGATCGCCTTGTTGATGCGCCGTTCGTATTCCTTGCGAGCGTTTTGTCGTCCCATGCCGGTGGTCATATAGGGAAGGCGGGCCCGGGTCCATGGCGGTTTCGGTCTGTTTCGCTTTCGCCTTTCGGAAACCGCGCTACTATGGCTTCCCGTCGCCGCCCCATGGAAAACGCCGAAGCCCAAGAGACCACCCAATGAGCATCGAATTCCTGATCACTTCCTTCATCGTCGTCATCGCGCCTGGAACGGGCGTCCTTTATACGCTCGCCTACGGGCTGTCCCGCGGCGCCCTCGGCAGTATCTTCGCGGCCATCGGTTGTACCTTTGGGATCGTGCCGCACCTGCTGTCGGCCATCCTCGGCCTCGCCGCGCTTCTCCATGCCAGCGCGCTGGCATTCCAGGTCGTCAAGTTCGCCGGCGTCGCCTATTTGCTGTACATGGCCTGGGGGGCATTGAAAGAGAGGGGAGCGCTTGCCGTCGAGCGTAAGGTCGATACCCGGACGGCCCGCGAGATCATCGTTAAGGGCGCGTTGATCAATATCCTCAACCCCAAGCTTTCCATGTTCTTCCTGGCCTTCCTGCCGCAGTTCGTTTCCGAACAGGAAGCCGGTGCCGCCTGGAAGATGGTCGGTCTCGGCGGAGTCTTTATGGTGATGACGCTCGCCGTTTTCATCGTTTACGGCTTGTTCACCGCTGCCGTGCGCGACCGCGTGGTCACCAGACCGGCGGTCATGGCCTGGATCCGGCGGATATTTGCCGGTGCCTTCGTGGCGCTCGGCGCCAAGCTGGCGCTGGCCGAACGGTAGGCGGTCAACGGACAACCGGGATTTGGCAGAACGGTCTTATCGTGGTATAAAGCCGAGCATTGGACCGAAGGAAGAGAGCGCGGCTCAAATGTCACGACGTATCCGACGCGAAGAGGAATTTTAGAACTCCCGGACAAACGGGATGCCGTATACGTGGGCGTCTTCTTCGGGAGACGCCCTAATTGTTTGTGAGGACGAAAGATATGGCGGCGAGAGTTTTTATAGATGGCGAGGTCGGCACCACCGGGCTACAGATCAAGTCCCGGCTGGAAGGGCGGTCGGACCTTGAACTTCTCAGCATCGACGAGACCCGGCGCAAGGATGCGGAGGCCAGGCGAGAAATGCTCAATGCCGCCGATCTCGTCATTCTCTGCCTGCCCGATGACGCAGCTCGGGAGGCCGTTTCCCTGATCGAAAGCGACAAGGTCCGGGTCATCGATGCCAGTACCGCACACCGGGTTGCTGACGGTTGGGTCTACGGGTTTCCCGAGATGGAAGGTGGCCAAAAGGAACGCATCGCCGAGGCCGGGCGTGTCACCAATCCGGGCTGCTATGCCCTGACGTCGGTGTCGATCCTGAATCCGCTGATCAAGGCCGAGTTGCTGCCGGCCGGGGCGCCGGTGACGATCAATGCCATTTCCGGCTATTCCGGTGGCGGCAAGAAGTTGATCGCCGCTTTCGAAGACCCGGCGGATGCAGACTACACGGAAGCGCCTTTCTACGCTTATGGTTTGACGCTGCAGCACAAACACTTGCCGGAGATCACCCATTGGAGCGGTCTCGCGCAGCCGCCTGTCTTCGTTCCCAGTGTCGGGCGTTATGCGCAAGGTATGATCGTCCAGGTCCCCTTGGCGCTATGGTCGCTGCCAGGAACACCGTCGGCGGCGGACATCCAATCCTCCCTGAGCGATTATTACGCCGGCCAACGGTTCGTCTCTGTGGCTGAACTGGCGGAGACGGCAGCGATGAGCAAGCTCGATCCGGAGGGGTTGAACGGAACCAACGAACTGCGTCTGCATGTCTTCTCCAATTCGGCCGGTGACCAGGTCGTGGTTGCCGGTCTGATCGATAATTTGGGGAAGGGGGCTTCCGGCCAGGCCGTGCAAAATCTCAACATCATGCTTGGATTGTCCGAAGGCGCGGGGCTCTCCTGAGGATAGAATTATTTTTGGAAATCAAATGCCTACCTTGCCAAGCCGGCTCCGGCCCTGTAACTAAAACGTCAATATCCATCGGTTCATGTAAACCGAAAGCTCCTTTTTCTTCGCGATACGATCCAATTTCTCATTGGCCCGACGCGGCGGGCCGGGAGTTGACGACCGAACTCTCGGAGACCGTCGAGTGCTGTTTGAATACACGCTTCTCGCCTTCGTCGTGGCTGCTTGCACGGTGACCCTCGCCTATTGCGGCGTTACCGGTATCTCTCCGATTCCCAACTCGCGACCCTCGAGGGAATTCATGTTTTCCTTGTTGCCGCATGAGTTCGAGGGCGAAATCGTCGAACTCGGTGCGGGCTGGGGCACGCTGGCGTTCCCGCTGGCCAAACGTTTCTCCAACGCCAGTGTACGCGCCTACGAACTGTCACCCATTCCTTGGCTGGTCATGCAAATGCGCCGGGGCTTTTCGACCTCCACCAATCTCCGGCTGTTTCGCGCCAACTTTCTGAAGGTGCCGATCCGGATCGAAACCAAGGCTGTGATGTGTTATCTGCACTCTGAGGTCCTTGAACAGGTGCGCCCGAAACTCGAGCGCGAACTGGCGCCGGGAACCCTGTTCGTCAGCAATGTCTTTGAAGTCCCGGGTTGGATACCGGAAGCCGTGCACAAGATCGACTGCTCGTTCTGCCCGCAAGTCTACGTCTACCGCGTGCCAGCGATGGTCGATTAACGCCGGCCAGGACCCAAAGAACGAAACCGTTCGCCTGCGACAAATAGATACAAAGGTGACAAAGGTCTGCGACTGCAGATCGTTAGATTTCCCGGACTGTCCAACCGAACCGGGAGACGATCATGCCACCACAGAAACAAGAAAAGTCCGAATATGGCGCCGCGGGCCTCATTCTTGATTGGGGCACAGCGTTGCTGTTCCTTGCCGCCTTCCTCCTCGGTGAAAGCGTGGAGGACATGGCCCGTGGGCCGGAGAAGCTATCGGCCTTGGGGTTCATCTGTTTTTCTGTGCCCTGGTGTTTGTCGCTGTCCTGCCGCGCCTCGCCTGGCGCCTGAGGGGCGCATTGCCGTCGACACCCGCAACCATGCCCTGGTGGGAACGGTGGTCGGCTACGGCTGTGCATCTTGGGCTCTACGCGGTGATGATCGGGTTGCCGGTGACAGGATTCCTGGCGGCGACCAGCCTGACGGTGCCCGTGCCCGTATTCGGCCTTTTCGAGTTGCCGCCGATGGCAACCTCGCCCCGGCTTCACGAAGCCGGCGAAGAGGCTCACGAGTTCCTGGTCGGCCTCGCCGTGTTCCTGATCTTTTTCCATGTCATCGGGACGGTCTGGCATATTGTGATCCGGCGCGATGGCATCGCCGGGCGCATGATCCCGTTCCTCGCGAGGCGGCAGCCTGAACGGACGGCCTCGACCGCAGCGTGACGGTTTGACGAATGGCCGCCGCGGAGACCCTGCCGCGGCGGTCGACCGGTGCCTCAGACGTCGAGGTCGTCGACGAATTGGGCTTGTTCCTGGATGAATTTGAAGCGCAACTCGGGTTTTTTGCCCATGAGGCTGTCGACCAGTTTCTCGGTGTCTCGGGCTTCCAGGATTTCGTCGTCGTTGTGGCCGGAGGGGATGGTAACGCGGAGAAGCGTTCGGTTGGCCGGCGCCATCGTCGTTTCCTTGAGCTGGGCCGGCGGCATTTCGCCCAATCCCTTGAAGCGGCTTATCTCCACTTTTCCGCGCCCCGTGAACTCGGTGGCCATCAGTTCGTCCTTGTGGACGTCATCGCGGGCATACAGCGTCTTGCCCCCCTGGCTGATCCTGTAGAGCGGCGGCATCGCGATATAAAGATGTTCCGTTTCAATGAGTTTTGGCATTTCTTTAAAGAAAAACGTCATCAGAAGTGAGGCGATATGGGCGCCGTCCACATCGGCATCCGTCATGATGATGATCTTCTCGTAACGAAGGTCGTCTTCCATGAAGGCGTCGCCGGTGCCGCAGCCCAGAGCCTCGATCAGGTCGGACAGTTCCTGGTTGGCACGGAGCTTGTCGGCGGATGCACTGGCGACGTTGAGAATCTTGCCTCTGAGCGGCAGCACCGCCTGGGTCGCCCGGTCGCGCGCCTGTTTGGCCGAGCCGCCGGCCGAGTCGCCCTCGACGATAAAGACCTCCGTGCCCTGGGCCTGATTGCGAGTGCAGTCGGACAGTTTGCCGGGCAGACGCAGGCGTTTGGTCGCCGACTGGCGCTTCATCTGCTTGTCCTGGCGTTTCTTGAGCCGGATTTCAGCGCGCCGGATGGTGTGCTCGAGCAGAGTCTTGCTGGCGTCGGGGGTGGCTGACAGCCAATGGTCGAAATGATCGCGTACGGATGTTTCGACCAGGCGCTGGGCTTTCGCCGTCGCCAGCTTTTCCTTGGTCTGGCCCTGAAACTGGGGATCGCTAATGAAGACCGATAGCATGATCGCAGCACCGCCGACGACATCGTCGGCGGTGATCTTGGCGGCTTGCTTGTTGCCGATCAGTTCACCGTAGCCCCTCAGCCCCTTGGCCAGTGCGCCGCGCAGGCCCAATTCGTGGGTGCCGCCTTGCGGCGTCGGCACGGTGTTGCAATAGGAGTTGAAGAACGGGTCTTCGTCGATCGGCCAATGGACCGCCCATTCGGCCTTGCCCGATCCGCCGTTGAGCTTGGCCGAGCCGGCGAAAGGTTCGGGTGTCGTCATCTTGCGCTCGCCCAAGGCCGTTACCAGATAGTCCGAAAGCCCGCCCGGGAAATGCAGCGTCGCTTTCTCCGGCGTCGCATCGTCACCCTTGAGCAGCTTGGGATCGCATTTCCAGCGAATCTCGACGCCGCGGAACAGATAGGCCTTGGAACGCGCCATGCGGAATAGCTGGCTCGGCCGGAAATGGGCCCGAGCCCCGAATATCTGTGGATCCGGATGGAAACAGACCGTGGTGCCGCGCCGGTTCTGCACGCTGCCGGCGTCCTTCAGCTTCGAACTCGGTTTGCCGCGCTCGTAGGTCTGGCGCCAAAGCTTGCGGTTGCGGGCCACCTCCACCGTCAAGCGATCGGAAAGGGCATTGACGACGGAAAGCCCGACGCCATGCAAGCCGCCCGACGTCTCATAGGCTTCGCCCGAGAATTTACCGCCGGAATGCAGGGTCGTCAGGATCACCTCCAGGGCCGACTGTTTCTTGAATTTCGGATGCGGATCGACGGGAATGCCGCGGCCGTTATCGGAAACGGTTACGGTCTGGTCCTCGGCCAGTTCGACATCGATGAAACTGGCGTGACCGGCGACCGCCTCGTCCATGGCGTTGTCGAGGATTTCGGCGGCCAGGTGATGGAGCGCCCGTTCGTCGGTGCCGCCGATATACATGCCGGGACGGCGGCGCACCGGTTCCAGGCCCTCGAGGACCTCGATATCCTTGGCCGAATAACCGCCGTCCTTGGCCGATGTGCCGTTCCTCTGCGGCCTGGCGCTGGCCGCTGATTCGCCAGCGGGCTTGGCAGAGCCATTCGCTTTTTTTGCCGCATTCGCGTTTTTATTCGCGGTCTTGGCCTTTTTGCCGGCGGCCGTCTTCGGCCCGAGTTCCTCGAAAAGGTCGTCCATCATCGGTTGGCTGTGATCCAAAGGCATAAACGCGTCCCCATCCTAGAAACTGATGTACCGCTCGACAAGCATGATAAGGTGTTGTTACTAACAAAAAGTAACAAGATATTGTGTACAAGGAGCCGTTTCATGACCCCGCCCCAAATGTCAGATTATCCCGAGGGGATCGAACCGAAAGGCCAGCTCGCGTTGCGTACGTTGGCCATGCCGGCCGACGCCAATCCCAGCGGCGATATCTTCGGCGGCTGGATGATGGCCCAGATGGACATCGCCGGCGGGGTGACCGCGGAAGTCCGGGCCAAAGGCCGGGTCGCTACCGTCGCGGTCGACGGTTTCACCTTCCATGAGCCGGTCTTTGTTGGCGACGTCCTTTGTTGCTATGCGGATATCCAACGGGTCGGTAAGACATCGGTGACGATCATGGTCGAAGCCTGGGTCCTGAGACGCCGCGAGAGCAAGCATCGGATCAAGGTGACGGAAGGGCTGTTCACCTTCGTCGCTATTGATGACGATGGCAACAAGAGGGCGGTGCCACCGGAACACTGATACCGCCGTTCTGGGCCGTGGCGCCGAACCCACGAATAAAATTGGTCGGGAATCGGAGCAAGCGACCGTCACGCGACGAGCATACAGGCGTAGCCGGCGATGAACATCACGGTCAGGGCCGCCAATTCCCGGTAGAATTCGGTTTTCTGCATGATATCTCCCCTGGTCCAGGTGTTTGATTTGATCCATAAAAGAACAAAACAAGAACATTTGTCAAGGGAATTATCATCACGTAGATTTTCACCGTTCAACGGGTTGAAATTACCGCAACTTTTCCGCACCCTTAGGGAGCCAGTCACGGCATCGCGAGCGCGGGTTTCTTCGTACGGGAGGCACGGAATGGAACTTTTTCGAATGGCGGCGGCGGTACCCGTCATGTTCGCACTCGGACTCGCCGCCTCTACCGGCGCCGGCGCCGGCGAACCCTCCGTACTCGACGCGACGGCAATCGCCAATCCCAATGGCACCTATTCCATATCGGCGACCATTGCGCACGGCGACGAGGGCTGGAAACACTATGCCGATGCCTTCGAAGTCCTCGACGGCAGGGGGGCCATCCTGGCAACCCGCGTCCTTTATCACCCACACGTCAATGAGCAGCCGTTCACGCGCTCGATCTCGAACGTTCAGGTCCCGGTCGGACTGACTCAGGTGACGATCCGCGCCCGCGATAGCGTGCACGGATACGGCAAGCACCAGTTTAAGCTGAAACTTCCGCCCCGGCGTTAGAGAACTCGGGAGTTGGTGTCGTTTAAGCGGCCTGCGGCTCAAGGGCCTCGGCGGCGAACCGTTCGACCACGTATTCGACAAGTTGCTCGACGCTTTCCACGACCGATGCGTCTTCGGTGTTGATCACCAGTTCCGGCGCCTTGGGCTCCTGATAAGGCGCCGAAACACCCGTAAACTCGGGGATTTCACCACGCCGGGCCCGTGAATAAAGGCCCTTGGGGTCGCGTTCCTCGCAGGTGGCGAGGCTGGCGTCGACATACACTTCGTGAAAGAGGCCTGGAGCCGCGGCCCGAGCGAGGTCCCGGTCGGCTTGATAGGGAGAGATGAAGGCCGTGATGACGATCGAGCCGGAATCGGCAAAAAGCGCCGCCACTTCGCCGACCCGGCGGATGTTCTCGTTCCTGTCTTGCGGCGAAAACCCGAGGTCGCTGTTCAGCCCTTGGCGCACGTTGTCACCGTCCAAAACGTAGGTCTGATAACCGCGTTCGAAAAGCCGCTGTTCCAGGGCCAGGGCCAGTGTCGACTTGCCCGACGCCGACAGGCCGGTCAACCACAGGATGCCGCCCGTGTGCCCGTTCTGCACGGCTCGGGATTGGCGGCCAACACGTGACTGTACCGTATAGAGGTTCTCCGATTTCGGTGCCGGCCGTCTGGCGGCCGGACTGTTGTCGTCGTTCATGGTCTTGGGTGCTCCTTAGGTGTGGTCTTGATCGTACGGCGTCGGCCTTATGGAATCGCGTGGATCCCGCATTCCGTCTTGCTGGTGCCGGCCCAGCGCCCCGAGCGCAGGTCTCCGCCGGCGGTCGGTCGGCGCGTGCACGGGAAACAGCCGATCGACGTATAGCCCTCGGCGGTCAGGGGATGGGGCGGTAATCCTCGATGGTCCATGGCCGCCCTTATATCGTCGTAAGTCCAATTTGCCAGAGGATTGGCCTTCACCCGCCCGTCGATCCACTCGAACACAGCCAAATCCGAGCGAGCGCCGCCGTGAAAGGCCTTGCGTCCGCTAATCCAGGCGTCGAAACCGTATAGCGCGCGGGCCAGGGGCTCGACCTTCCTGAGACGGCAGCAGGCATCGGGATCGGTCTCGTGCAGATCGCCTTGCGGGTCCAGGGACCGCGTCGCCACGGGATCGGGCACCTGGGAATTGACGTTGCTGAGCCCAAGGAATTCGACGAGCCGGTCCCGATAGTCCAGGGTTTCGGGAAAGTGCCACTCCGTGTCGAGAAAGATGATCGGCGTATCCGGGTCGCATTCCGAAACCAGGCTCAGGATCACCGCTGATTCGGCACCGAAGGCCGAGGTCACGACGATGCGGTTCGGGTAGAGCCGCTTAAGGACGGTTTCGATCAAATCCGGCGTGGCGAGTGAACCCCAGAGACGGTTGAGGCGTTGAGCCAAGACCCATCCAGGCTGGTTCATGGTGTCGTCCCCCATAAAACAAAAACATAATGTAATTTATTGTTAAATAACATTTTTTACACCGTAATTATTAACTGTCAAGTTTTACTGTGGAAAATATTTTTATAACATAATTTTAATGTTGAATAGATGTGATCGTAACCGCAGCCGGTAAGACGCGTCCATGTCGGCGGGAGCAAGGGTGTCGTTTCAGGGCCGGAGGTTCGGAGACAACGAACCGTTAACCAATCCCGTTCAAGATCGGGGAGCATTGCGACGGAGGTAGCCTTCATGAGTAGGAAAAAGGGTGGGGCCCCAATCCCGCAATCCGGCGTCGTTCCCTACCGCCACGGCGCCCGGGGTGTCGAGGTCCTGCTGATGACGACGCGCAGCGGCAAGCGTTGGGGCGTTCCGAAAGGAATGATCGAACCCTCCTTTAGCGTGACCGCTTCCGCCGCCAAGGAAGGATTCGAGGAAGCCGGTGTCGAAGGTTTGGTCTTCGAGCGCAAAATCGGCACCTACCGCTACTCCAAGAAGGGACGGATCTGGAAGGTGGAGCTGTACCCCATGAAGGTCACCCACCAGCACGTCGACTGGCCCGAAGCCGGGTGGCGATCCCGCGAATGGCTGACGGTCCGCGATGCGGCGCATCGGGTGAGCACCGGCGAGCTGGCCCATCACCTCCTGAAGCTGCCAGTCTGGCTCAGAAACAGCGCACCCGACCTGCGCGCCATTCCGGTCCTCGGCGAACTGTCCCTGAAAGCCGCGTAACGGCCATTCCTGCGGCGGCCGTGAGGCGCCAATGGAGTGGCGTTCAAGGGCGATCCGCCGAAGCGATTCACCCCTCGAACAGTTTCGACAATTCGAATATAAAAGCGGCCGGACCCTGGCTCCGCCGGTTGCGCGGTGCCGACATCGTGGGAGGAACGCGTTGTCCCGATTCCAGGTTTTGACATACCTATCGCTTCTGGTCGCCACCGTCTTCGTCTGGCGGCCGGAGGCGGCCATCGGCCAGCAAGCGCCCGATTATCAACAGGTCGAGATCGACAGGTCCTGGTGGTGGGACGAGGCCTGGTGGAAGAAGGGCGAGCTCGACGTGCCCCGCAACTTCGACGTGGTCCAACGCCATACCGCCTACATGAGCGGCGACGTCGAGGTGCCGGCGATCCTGTCCCGGCCCGAAGAACCGGGCCGCTATCCGGCCGTCCTGTTCCAGCACGGGCGCGCCGGCCTGATCGACTGGGTGCAGGGTCATGCGCGCCGTCTGGCGGCGCGCGGCTTCGTCGTCCTGGCCCCGGACGTCTATTCCGGCCGTTTCCTCGATTCGCGCCCGATCGAGCACGACTACGCTCTGGAAGACGACGTCGATGCGGGACTTTCGTTTCTGCTGACGCTTCCCGACGTATCGACGACGCGGGCTTGTCTCTATTCCCATACGCGGGGCGGCTATTACGCCGTCAAGGTCGCCGTCACCAAGGGGCGCCAGAAGAACGCGGCGGCCTGCTATGTGTCCTATTATCCCCACACGCAGGACCCCAACGCGCCGGAACCCATGCAGGTCTACCGGTATGCGCCGGAATTCGACGGCCTCGAAATCCCCGCTGTTATCTTCATCGGCGAGAACGAGCAGTACCAGCGCCGGCGTTCCATTGAAACGGCGGTTAACGCCATGTTGGCCCTGAAACGAGACGTCCGGCTCTACGTTTATCCCGGCGTCGGCCGCGGTTTCGATTTCCGCCCCGAAAACCTGCGCACGCTGGCCGACGATATGGCGGCGCGTGATGCCATCCGGCGCGCCGAGAATTTCATGCGCGCCGTATGGCTCCGTACGCCCGCTAGCCGGCGACAAAGCGCCGGTCTTCCGGCTACATGGCTGGCTTCAGTGCCGTCAGCAGTGTCGTCAGGTTGTGCTCGAACATGGCGAGATAGCTGGTCGCCGGGCCGCCGCGTTCGGATAGAGCATCGGAGAATAGACGCCCGCCGATCTTGAGGCCGGTCTCCGCCGAGATCTGCTTGACCAGGTCCGGACTGGTGATGTTCTCGACGAACAGCGCCGCCACCTGTTTCTCCTTCAACTGCGTGATCAGCGTGGCCAACTGGCGGGCCGACGGCTCGGCCTCGGTATCGATGCCGACGGGTGCCAGGAATTCGAGGCCGTAGGCCCGGGCGAGATAGCCGAACGCGTCGTGCGCCGTAACCACGGTGCGGCGATCAGCCGGCAAACCGGCGACCGAACTCAGTGCTTTCTCATGCAGCGCCTTCAGTTTGGCCCGGTAGGCCGATGCATTGGCCCGGTAGGCGGCGGCGTTGGCCGGATCGAATTCGGCCATGGCCTCGGCGATGTTGCTTATATAGGTCATGCCGCTGGGCAGTGCGTTCCAGGCATGCGGGTCGATCTCGCCGTCGATCTTGAGCGGGGTGACGCCCTTGGTGGCGACGTAGACCCGGGCCTTGCCGCCCGCGGTGTCGATCAAGGTCTTGGACCAAGTCTCGAAACCAAGGCCGTTGGTGAAGATGACGTCGGCCGTGGCTACGGCGCGGGCGTCGTCGACGTTCGGTGTATAGATGTGGGCGTCGGCGTCGGGTCCGACAATGGTCTCGACTTCGGCCAAGTCGCCGACCACCTGTTCGACCATATCGCCGAGGATCGAGAAACTGGCAACGACCTTCGTCTTGGCCTCGGCGGTTACCGAGAGGACCGAGGTCACGAGGAAAACAGCCGCAAAAAGTCTAAGATGCATGGGAAATCCTTTCTTTGTTCAGGAAGCGTGTGATGTGAAGTCCTTGCGGACCGAAGACGATGCTGATGGCGAACAATGCGCCGGCGACCAATACGATGGCCGGGCCGGACGGCACCGAGGATAGGTGGAACGAAATGAACAGGCCTGCCCAGCAGCTGAGAAGGGCGAACAGGAAGGTCAACAACAGGTAGGCGGTGATGCTCTTGACCCAGTAGCGCGCCGCCGTCGCCGGCAGGATCATCAAACCGACGGCCATCAAAGTGCCGAGCGCCTTGAAGGCGCCCAATAGGTTGAGCACGACCAGCAGCATGAACCAGAGTCCGACAATGCCCGGCCGACGCGACAGCGAGGCGTGGAACACAGGGTCGACGGTATTGATGACGAGCGGGCGTAACAGGACGGCGAAGCTGACAAGGGTGATCGTCGCCGTCGCCGCGATCAGGGCCAGGGTCTCGTTGTCGATGCCCAACACCGAGCCGAAGAGGAAACTCTTCAACGGCACTGCGGAACCGGCCGCCGACAGGATGAAGATACCCAGAGCCAGCGCGATCAAATAGAGGGACGCCAGCCCGGCGTCCTCGCGAATGACGGTCGAGCGGGCCAGCACCGTGGTCAGAACGGCGACACTCAAGCCGGCGATCAAGCCGCCGGTGATCATCGACATCACCGACAACCCGGCAACGACGAAGGCGATGACGATGCCGGGAACGATGGCATGGGCCATGGCCTCACCGGCCAGGGACAGGCGCCGGAGCACCAGGAAGGCGCCGACCGGCGCCACAGAAAAGGACAACACCGTGGTCGCCACGAAGGCGCGCTTCATGAAGGCGAAGTCCCACCAGGCGAAGAGCCATTCAAGCACGGCCAGCCCCCCGCAATTTGGTCACGGGTGCCGGGCCTTCAGCCTTGTCGCCGCCGAACATGTCGCCGATCCAGGCCGATTGGCCAGGCGACATGTAGCCTTGCTCGACCAGATTGGCCGGTGTCAGGACCTGTTTCGGCGTACCGAAGGTGGCGCGGCCTGCACCCAGCAGCAGCGCCTTATTACAGTGGCGCAGCACCGCAGAGAGATCGTGGACGACAAGGATGACGGCGCGGCCTTCCGCCGACCAGTCGTCAATAAGGGTCAGAAGTTGGGCCTCCGTCGTCTGGTCGACGGCGGTGAAAGGCTCATCGAGCAGGATCAAAGCGGCGTCTTGGACGATGGTGCGTGCGAAGAGAGCCCGCTGCAACTGGCCCGAGGAAAGTTCATGGAGCGGCATTCGGGTGATGCCGGTGATTCCGCACCGCTCGAGCGCCGCATCGACCCGTCGGCGGCGGCCGGCGTCGATGGAACCCAGAAAACCGAGGCTCTGCCAGGCGCCCATGGTCGCCAAGTCGCGTACGCAGATGGGGAACTTACGGTCGAACTCGGTGAGCTGCCCCAGGTAGGCGATGGTTTCCGGCCGGCCTTGGGGCCAATCCAGGCGTCCCGCGACGGGCGGCAGCACGCCCAACAGCGTCTTCACGAAGGTCGACTTGCCGGACCCGTTGTGGCCGACCACGGCCAAAACGTCGTCTGGCCCGAGTTCGAAGGCGATATCGTTTAAGAGCGCCTGACCCCGATAGCCGAGATCAAGCGTGGATGCGCTTACCAACATGACTTTGGAAAAGGGTCGAACGGGGCGTCAGACGCCGAAGGTTACGACCACGAGCCCCCAAAGCCCACCGCAGATTAAGGCGATGGAGAACAGCAGATTACGTGTGCTGGATGCGGTTAGGTCGACGGACAGGGTTTTTCCGCCGCTGATGTCGGCATTCGCCATTGTAGACCTCCTTTGGGGTTCACCCGCCCCAAAATTAAGTTCACCAAACGTGATTGGCAGGTCTACTGGCTTGCACTCTTAACGGTCGCTGCTCGCCTTCCCGGTACCATGATCCCGCCGATTATTGGGCGGGGGTCGTCCAGTGGCTTTTCGAGCGCGACCTCGCGCTTACAGTTGCGGGGACAGCTTCGGTCTAGGTCCCTGTTGGGTACGCCGCACCGAATTCCCTTTTAAGCCCCTACCTTTGGCAATAGGGCACCAACACACACAAACAAAACAGGGGCAGCGAGGTTTGTCAACGGTGCGTTGGGCTAGCGGGCGGGACGAAAAACTCAGCCCTGACGCGCCACAGTCTTTGATCTCAATCAACAGCGGCCCGGCTCAATTGTGTTAGCATACGCTTCCTAAAATCTCGAAAACTCGAGCGCAACATCGACAGGTCAGGTGCAATCCGGAGGACGCCGATCGCCATTGTCGTGGAGCACGGAGCCGTCGGGCTCCGCCCAACTGGATGAGTCGAGGCCGAGAGTACAGATAAGGCCATCGAACTGACATGAGGAGCAAAGTCTTGCCAGCGCAAACACGAGCCGTCGAAGAGCCAGCCGCTACCTATGGTCTGCCGCAAACGGACGAGGACGGACTTTATGAGATTCGCCTCGAATCCCTGGGTGGGCTCGGTGCCCATCTCACAGGAAAGATGCTCGCCGAAGCCGCGGTGTTGCGCATGGGGCTCAACGGCGCCCACTTTTCCTCCTACGGTTCGGAGAAGAAGGGGTCGCCGATCAAGTCGTTCGTGCGCCTGACGGCGGCCAGCGGCGAAGTCCGCACGTCTGCCCCGGTCGAACGCCCGTTCGTCGTCGCCATCTTCATCGATACCCTGTTGGCGGATCCGGCCGTCCTCAGTGGGCTGCGCTCAGGCGGCGAGGTGATCGTCAACACAACCAAGACCCCGGAAGAAGTTCGGGAAATTCTCGATTACCGAAACGACACGGTTGCCTGCCTGGATGCGACGAGCATCGCCCTCGAAGAAAAGAGCCGGGTCAATACGGCGATGCAGGGTGCGATCGCGGAAATGATGCCATTCATGGACGTCGCCGCGGTACGCGAGGTGCTCGCCTCCACGTTCGAGCGCAAGCATCCGAGCATCATCGAATCGAACCTCAAGACCTTCGATCGCGGCGCCACCGAAATCAACATCGACCGCCGCGACCCGGCGCCAGAAGGGCGCGGGGTCTTCCGTGCCGAACCGAAATGGGGTTACCTCAATGCGCCCATCGGCGGCGTCGTCGCCGATCCCGCAAACACCGTCTCAAAGAACCTGGCAGGCTCCCGGACCGGCCACATTCCGGTGTTTCACGAGGAGAAGTGTATTCACTGCGGGCTCTGCGACATCGTCTGCCCGGACAATTGCCTGTCCTGGGACATCATCCACCACGACGACGACACCTGGTCGACCCGCATGCGCGGCATCGATTACCAGTACTGCAAGGCCTGCGAGGCCTGCGTCGACACCTGTCCATCCGGCGCGATCACCCAGGAGCGCGAGACCCCTGGCTTCGCCGAGGCACACCGTGTGCCCCTGGATTGGGCGCCGCGGGTTGTCGCCGGCGAGCGCCGGCACGAGCCCGAGTAGTGGCCCCGACCTGCGGTGAGTCGATGACCGACGCCAACCAACAATTCAAACCTCGATGAGGAGAGACCCGTGCCTATTGCCCAGCAGAAGATCGCAGAACCCCCGGTGACCGCGGGACTGGCCCAGGAAGTCGCTTTTCTGGGAGGCAACGAGTGTGCCGCCCGGGCCGCCAGCGACGTCAATTTCCACATCATGGGGTATTACCCGATTACGCCGTCGACCGAGATCGCCCAGGTCCTCGACGAGAAGTACGCCGACGGCGAGCATGAGATCACCATGATCCCGGCCGACGGCGAGCACGGCGCCGCCGGTATCTGCTACGGCGCCGCCATCGGCGGCGGGCGGGTGATGAACGCGACCAGCGCCAACGGCCTTCTGTTCTCGATCGAACAGCTGCCTGTGCAATCGGGGACGCGGGCGCCGATGGTCTTGAACCTGGTCACGCGGTCGGTCAGCGGCCCGCTGGACATCCTGTGCGACCACTCCGATCTCTACTACACCCTCAACACCGGCTGGATCATCCTCCTGGCGCGCGACCCGCAGGCCGTCTACGACATGAACCTGATGGCGGTGCGCATCGGCGAGCATCTCGACATCCGGCTGCCGGTGATCGTCGCCTCGGACGGGTTCTTCACCAGTCACCAGAAGCGTCGCGTCGAGGTGTTTTCGGACCGCGACGCCCTGCACGATGCGTTCCTGATGGAAACGGAAGCGCCCTACCATGCGCTTGACCCGCGCAACCCGATCACCTTCGGGCCGTACATGAACGAGCCCGACATGATCAACAACAAATACCAACTCAACCGGGCAATGGAGGCTGCTCTCAAGCAGCTGCCCGAGTTGTTCGACGAGTTCGCCGCCGTCTCCGGCCGGCAGTACTCGCTGGTCGACACCTACCGCACCGAGGACGCCGATGTCGTCGTGTTCCTGCTCAATTCCGCAGCCGAAACGGCGAAGGACGCCGTTGACCGGCTGCGCAACCAGGGCTTCAATGTCGGTGTAGTCTCGCCGAACGTGCTGCGGCCATTCCCGCTGGCGGAGATTCGCGCGGCGCTCGGCGACGCCAAGGTCATCGTCATCGGCGATCGCGCCGATTCCTACGGCTCCAACGGCGGCAACATGACCCACGAAATCAAGGCGGCTCTGGCCGAATCCCGCGTCGGCAACCCGCCGCTCTTCATCAGCCGCATCTATGGTCTCGGCGGCAAGCCGTTCACGGTGCCCGACGCAGAAGCCTTTTTCCAACTCGGTCTCGATGCACTCGGGGCCGGCAAGGTGGCGGTGCCGTTCGACTACTACGGCGTCACCCCCGGAGAGCCAGCGAAGAAGCCTGAGCGCTTGGTTCCGCCGCTCACGAAGGAAGAGGTTAACACGAATTTGGTTAAGGTCGAGCGCGACGAGGAAACGGGAAGGCTCGAGGTGGAGTTGCCACCGTTTTGGGCGCTGGCGGCGCGGCCACGGCGCGTCGTCCCCGGCCACGGCGCCTGCCCCGGATGCGGCATGTTCCCGGTGCTCGACCAGGTATTCAAATCCCTCGAAGGCGACGTCGTGGTCCTGTTCCATACCGGCTGCGCCATGGTCGTCACGACGGGTTATCCCTTCAGTGCCCACCGTGTCACCTACATCCACAACCTGTTCCAGAACGGTGCGGCCACCCTGTCGGGGCTGGTCGAGATGTATCACCAGCGTGTAGCCCGCGGCGAACTGCCGGAGTCGGATGACATCACGTTCGTCATGATCAGTGGTGACGGCGGCATGGACATCGGCATGGGCCCGGCCCTCGGTTCGGCCCACCGGAACCACAAGATGATGATCATCGAGTACGACAACCAGGGCTACATGAACACGGGCAGCCAGCAGTCCTATTCGACTCCGCTCGGCCATCGCACCAGCACCAGCCACGTCGGCAAGAAGGAAGAGGGCAAACGCTTCCACCACAAGGACACGTTGCAGATCATGGCGGCGACACACATGCCCTACGTGTTCAGCGCCGTCGAGGGCTTCCCCTCCGACATGATGCGCAAAGTCGCCAAGGCGCAGTGGTACGCCAAGCGCGAGGGCATCGTCTACGGCAAGATCCTGTCGTTCTGCCCGTTGAACTGGGGGACACCCGACGATGAAGGCGCCAATGTGATCCAGCAGACGGTCGATTCATGCTTCTTCCCGCTCTACGAAGTCGAGCATGGGCACACCACCATCACCCATGACCCCGACGAACTGGGAACCCGCGTGCCGCTCTCCGATTGGCTGGGCAAGATGAGCAAAACCAAACACCTGCTCGAGGATGAGCACCGCCACATCCTTGACGGCCTGCAGGACGAGATCGACCGGCGCTGGCGGCGAATCAAGGCCATGCACGAGCATCCGGACCTTTGAGTGAATGCGAAACGGAAAAGACCATGTATGACATTGTCCAAAGGCGCACCCTGACGCCGGTAACCAAGTTGTTCGAGGTGGATGCACCCCTTGTCGCCAAGGCCGCCCAACCCGGCCAGTTCGTCATCCTTCGCGTGCACGGTCGGGGCGAACGCATTCCCGTCACGATCACCGATGCGGACCCGGAAGCCGGCACGGTGACCGTTGTCATCCAGGAGGTGGGTGCCACGTCCAAGATGGCCTGCGAGATAGAGGAGGGCGGTCATTTCCATGATCTGGCCGGTCCCCTCGGCGAACCGGTGCCACTGCGCGACAGTGGTCACGTGGTCTGTGTCGGCGGCGGCTTCGGCGCCGGCGCCATGCTGACCGTCCTGAAAGGCCTAAAGCCGTTGGCAACGCGCACCTCGGCAATCATCGGTGCCCGCACTGCCGAACTGGTCATCTTGCAGGACCGGCTCGAAGCGGCTGCCGACAACGTTTATGTGTGCACGGACGATGGATCGGCCGGTTTCAAGGGCTTTGTCACCGGCAAGCTCGAGGAATTGATCGAGCAGGGTGAGCCGATCGACCAGGTCCTCGCCATCGGTCCGATGATGATGATGCGCGCCGTGGCTGGAGTGACGGTGCCGAATGTCATACCGACCCTGGTTTCGCTCGACCCCATCATGATCGATGGTACCGGTATGTGCGGGGCCTGTCGCGTCACCGTCGGCGGCGAGACGAAGTTCGCCTGCGTCGACGGCCCCTTTTTCGATGCCGCGGAAATCAACTTCGACGAGCTTGTCCGCCGCAATACGACCTACCGGGACGAGGAGGCCGATGCCCTCCACCGTTACGAGGAGTCGCACTGCCGTGCCGAGGCGGCGGCTCAACCGTGAATGACCGAGACACATGATGTCCTTTTTGAACACCGCACCGGGACAACACGCTGACAGGAGGTGACTCGTGCCGCTTATCACCCCGAACAAGACCCCGATGGCCCTGGCCGATGCCAAGGAGCGATCCAAGACATTCCGTGAGGTGAACTTCGGCTACGACCCCGCGCGAGCGGTGGCCGAGGCCGATAGGTGCCTGCAGTGTCAGGAGCCGACCTGCCAGACGGGTTGTCCGGTGAACATTCCCATTCGCGAAGTCATCAAGCTGATTTCGCAGCGTCACTTCGAAGACGCCCTGACACTGATCAAGCGCTACAACAGCCTGCCCGGCGTCTGCGGCCGCGTCTGTCCGCAGGAGGACCAATGCGAAGGCCGGTGTCACGTTGGTGACCGCTTCGGACCGGTCGCCATCGGATACCTGGAGCGCTTCCTGGCCGACTGGGAGCGCATCCATGGACCGCTTCCCCGGACCCAGGCGGAACCCAAAGGCCAGAAGGTGGCCATCATCGGCTCCGGTCCGTCGGGCCTGACGGCCGCTGGCGATCTGACCCATATGGGGTATCAGGTGACCATCTTCGAGGCATTGCATGATGCAGGCGGCGTCCTCAGGTACGGAATCCCGGAATTCCGCCTACCCAAAGACGTCCTCGATGACGAGATCAATGCGCTCGTGGAAAGCGGCGTCGAGATCCAGTGCAACGTGGTCATCGGCAAGACGATCACATTGGACCAGGTCATGGGCGAGATGGGTTTCGAGGCGGTGTTCATCGGCACCGGCGCCGGCCTGCCCACCTTCCTCAAACTGCCGGGCGAGAACCTGAACGGCGTCTATTCGGCCAACGAATTCCTGACTCGGATCAACCTGATGGGGGCCTACCAGTTCCCGGACTACGACACGCCGGTCAAGTCGGGCCGCCGGGTCGCCGTCATCGGCGCTGGCAACACGGCGATGGACGCGGCCCGCTGCGCCATGCGGGCCGGTTCCGAGGAGGTGACGGTCGTCTATCGCCGCTCGGAAACCGAGATGACGGCGCGCGAGGAGGAGTACGAGCACGCCATCGAGGAGGGCATCCAGTTCAAGTGGCTCAACAACCCGATCGAGTTCCTCGACGACGGCAAAGGCTGGGTCTGCGGCATGAGGTGTATCCGCATGGAACTGGGCGAACCCGGTGAGGACGGACGCCGACGGCCCGTGCCGATCCCCGGCTCGGAATTCGTCATGGACGTCAACAACGTCATCCTGTCGATCGGCACCAGCCCCAACCCGCTGGTGTCGCGCACCACGCCGGGCCTGGAAACGACCTCGTGGGGTGGCCTTGTGGCCGACGACGACACCGGCCAAACGAGCCGCGAGGACGTCTTCGCCGGCGGCGACATCGTCACCGGGTCGGCGACGGTGATCCTGGCGGCGGGAGCCGGCAAGCGTGCCGCCGTGGCCATTGACGAGTACCTGTCGGCCAAGCGCGGCGAAGCACACTAGTACGACGCCGACTTCTAATCGAAGATTGCGACCGGTGGGCCCTCGACGTCCACTGTGAACCTGCGTACTTCAAAGCTGTAGCGGAATACCTTTCCGGCATCAATGGACTGCTAGTCACCATGCCACATGGGACTGATTTGATATTGGCTGTCGACCCAATTAGAAATTATTATCGCCGCGCTCGCGCCACTGCGGCAAGGTTTGACGGAGTGCCAATGACCAAAAAAACTGCCTTGATTGCCGGGGTCACCGGCCAGGACGGGTCCATGCTTGCCGAACTGCTGCTGGAAAAAGGTTAGGGGCTGTCCTAGCTAAGGACGTTTTTGTCTCGAATTCACCCATGTCTTTAATTGGTTAAGCAGTTCCCGGTGATCACCTCCATTGAACCGCCATTCGCACTCCTTTAGGAACAGGTGA
>Ga0056114_1000110_pt1 | contig 21161 bp, 12 predicted proteins | sample WorMetHERISLAND1_FD_77005 | JGI IMG/M metagenome (GOLD analysis project Ga0056114, IMG submission 77005) | Marine gutless worms symbiont microbial communities from Max Planck institute for Marine Microbiology, Germany - Olavius loisae HERON... ...
AGGTCTTGTATCATAGAATGTGTTGCGTTTTAGAATGTGTACGATTGAGATCAAACAAAAGCTTGGCCAAGATCAAAGGTCTTGTATCATAGAATGTGTTGCGTTTTAGAATGTGTACGATTGTTTTATCTTGGTGCTAGTTTGTGGATCCTCTTTGGATATGTGTTCTAGACGGTCCCTCATGTTCAATTGAATTATAATCCTGAAACTGATGAATGCTAGTGCACAACTTTAAGGTTGTTCTGTGATAATTCTGACGTCAGCCTGTAGTTGCGGACGTCGTGAACAAGCTGAATAGGCATGAAGACTTGTAAGTGGACGTGCCAAACTCAAATGGACAACTGGATAAGGCTCTCTACTTAAAATCAGTGTCTTTTGTTGGGTTAATTGACCTCAGTTGTTCTTTCCTTTCATGATATGTTGAAAATACACTGCTAGCACTTTCAGGTGACTTGTTATATATTATAGTTTTTTTTCAGTACAGTAAATGGCTGGATAAAAGAAAGGATCGGACTTAGTTTTTTTTTTTACTAAACTTTAGCCATAAACCTAATTTGCATGATTTTTTGTGACAACAGGCATTCAGTTTCATTTTACTTGTTAGACCACAGCTCACTCTTAAACTGAAGATAAGACCAAAGATTAGAGTAAGAGTAAAATGTAATCTAAAGAGTTTGGTCTAACTGGCAACGGTGCAATGTATAGCTGCAGACCCTTTTCTAATCTTTGGTGATGGAGTTATCTCTTAGAAGAAATAATTACAATTCATCTTATTGCTAAACCGAATATCGATACTTAATTCCTTTGTTTAAGATCTAAGTGTGATTTTTCCTGTCAAATCATCCATCATAGCATGTTGCAGGGACAACATCCAGGAGAACATAGATTTGATAAGACTCCAGCGGGAAATACGTGAAAAGTCTTCTAACCTCGTGCAGCTTGAACAGAATTACAGCAACCTCCAGGAGGTAAAAGTACCGTGAATTTTCCTTTTGTTGTTTCCTGTTTTAGCAGCTCTCTGCATTAATTTCTAATTGTGAATAAAGGTAATTAATCCAGATTTATACTGTATTTGCTATGCATTCAGAGTGAATCACCAAATTCAAACGACTATAATTTATATTTTTAAAAAATCTTATTTTGATCATGACTTAGTTTTTGACATGCAGTATTTAAATATTATTATTTTCTTTATGTGGAAAAGATTTGAGATACAGAAACCAGTCACTGTCTCCCATTGTAAGAGGGGTTTTAATTCTATGGGGGGGGGTCAAAATTTGCCCTTTTCCATAGGAATTAATTGTCACAATTAACACTATGTGAACTGCCATTCACATTGTGATGTGGAGCTGAGATAGATGCTGTACATTGCAGAAATTTCAACGTGTGACTATCAGCCACAATCAGGTTCTTGCTGAGCTTGAGACTGCAAACAGAGATCTGCAGTTGGAACAGAACCGCGTCATCAGTTTACAGAACCAGTTGAAGCAGGGAACTTCGTCTTCTATTGTTCTTGCTGAGGTAAACTGGTGGTTCCAGCTCATATGGTTATAGCAGATATCTAGCCGATGAATTTTGCAATGCAGTGACAATAGTAATGCCAGTACTGTTAGTACATTTGATTGTACTACAGAGCACAATATTCTGTCAGAGAATTTGCATACGACATATTGGAGGGAGGTTGAGTAGGTTTTAGATTGAAGTGATGTGACGAAATTGAAGGAATGTTCAAGATGACAGCCAGTTATTTGCTCTAAACAAGTATTAATGTTTTTGAAATGGTACAATATAAAGAAGTCAAATTTGAGTTCAAAAAAATCAGAGAATTAAGGAGTTTACCATGTGTTAACTTTATGGTCTCAGATTTTTCAAAGAACTTGCATCTAAACAAGTCGTGAATCAGTGTTTTTACCATTGTCTAACACACTGTTTGTCGTCCTCACAAATGACTGGATGTTGAGTGACGTCGTTGTTTTAGTGCAGTGTTTGTGATGTGCTCTGTTCAGCGTGAACATAAGATCCGAGAACTGGAGAGTGAATGTCAGATTCTGAAGGATGCCAACGAGAAACTGGTCGGCAGTGCATTTGATCTGGAGAAGGAACGCGAGTGGAGAGCAAAAGAGAAGGCGTTGAAGCTTCAAATTGCTCAGCTGGAGGCGACACTGAAGGCCGACGTTGGAGAAAAAGGTGGCATAATAGACAAGCTATGTGAACAGAAAGGTTTGCCACTGCATATGATACATCTTCTTTATGCGCGCTTGATGTATGCGGTCAATGAGAACAAAGAGTGAATAGATATGAAAAGAAAAGAATAACTGAGTAAGTAAGTAAGTAATTAAAACGTATATTGCATCTTGTTAGAAAACCTGTAATGCACTGGTCACACTAGTAACGGCTGAAAAGAATTTTTTTTCGAGAATCATTTAAAGCCATCAAAACTGTCAGAATTTTTAAGTTCATCTGGCAACGAGTTCCAGACTGTCCAGACAGTAGTTAAATGCAATACAAGATCAATGAACCATTGTTGCAAATGTGTCAATAAGTCCCGGTAGGATAGATAATCAGCTGGCCTCATCTCAGTGTGAATCTGAGATCTCTTGGTATAGTCAGAGACAGTGTTTGGCACTAGTTCAAAAGTAAAGTAAAGTAGGCCATTTATATCGCGGCTCTTTGCGATCATATCGTTGCAGAGCCGCTCTACAATACTCCCCTTCAACACTCGTTATTTGCTGTTGTATGCAATGGAGCTGTGAAGCAGCGTAGTCAAGCGGTGTGGAAGAGTTTTGTCAAATGCTGATGTTTAACAGATCAGCATGAACAGCTGGAGGGTGAACACCGAGCACTGCGTATCAAATACTCTGAACTGAAGCTTCAGCATGACGAACTCACGGATAAGATGAAATATTTCACCAAGGTGACATTATTATGATTAAATTACTGTTCATTTGGCAGAGTTGTGGTTTGTTGTCACTGCATAATTTACAGAAATGTGTAAAGTTATCGTATATCAAGTCATAATCTAATTAATTATATTCATCTGCACATGTCGTTCTAAATACTCCAAGATGAAACATGTTGTGTTGTTTTGTGTGAAATAATTCTTTTCAGTCACCGTCGTTAAAGTGATTGATGCTGACGTATTGCCAAGAACCGTGGTCTTCTGCCAGATCACTTTGAGCTGCTGAGATGATGCTGTGCTGCTTGCTTACCTTTGCCTGCATTGTGTACACAACATGTCTGATCAACTGGGAAACATTGTCAGATCAGCAAAAGACTTCTATCCTAATGATACTCCAGTTGTCCTTTCTGGCACTGCTGTGTGCCTGTAACAATTGCGTCCGGAGCCAACACATGTCCTGACGTTTAAACTGTATCTGCTGCTGTTTTCAGTTGTCTGACTGGGTGTGATTTTATTTAGTTTGACGTTTCGCTTGTGGAGTAAAACATTGACAATAGACATCCATTGTGTAAACTTTCAAAATCTCTGCATTAATTTCTAATTGTGATTAAAACTTAGTCCAGTATATTTGCTCGTTCTGTCTTCTTAGCATGTTACTATCCCGTGCTATACAGAACAGTTATTCTTTTTCTGCTTAAAATGTTGTTAAACTTGGAGCTTTGTGCATTAATTTTGTTTTTTTTTGCAGCAAATTAAGGTACTAAAATTGTAATATCACAAGGCTTTACTTTGATAAGTTTGTGTTACGTAAGTTTGAATGTTCGCTGATAGGACAGTGCTGTCAACATGGAAGAGTTGGAGGAAGCTCTCGTCATTGTGAAGCAGCGTAAGGAACAAAACCCCGAACTTGACTTTCTACATAAAGTTGACGACGAACAGAACAAAGGTTTATAAACCATTCTTCTTCTGATGATAACATGGATTGATTTAGCTGTATATGTATGATACAGTTTGTGATAACCAGTGTCTGGAGTTGGTTATACTGCCATTCAGCAACAGTAACTCAGTGTCCGTATTGTCTTTTACAACTGCACTGCCAACTCCAACTACTGACATGAACATAGTCTGGTTGTGAATTTTAATTGAGTTCAACAAAAGTATTCACATTGACAATTGACAAAATTTGGCCAAAGCATATTGCGGATGTGTATAAACTGTAGATCTTGAGAAAGTTGTTAAACGACTGGAGGCTGAACATGCCGACACCATCACGGAGCTGGAGAAGACGAGGAACATGCTGATTATTCAGCATAAAATAAACAAAGATTACCAAGCTGAGGTATGCAATGCAGCTCTCTCAACCTGTTGTTATCAATGCACCGCTGCTGAGTTTTGTGATTATATACACAATCATGAGACAATGATAAATTTTGTTTATATATTAGCTATTCATTCTATTCTGCGATGGAATCATATGGTACAGACCACTTAGCTGTGCCCTGTTTTATGAGTTTTTGTTGTTTGATCTTCTCTGGCTGAACTTACTGTTGCTGCCTGCGTCTTTATTCGATCTCTTTCTCATGTATAATTGACCCATCGATGTTCTATGATGTCGTTGGTGTTGACAGAGTTTAACAGTGCACGTACAATTGTTTAATGTTATTTAGCTTTTTTGAAATTATCTTGTTATGTGACACCTTGTAGGTGGATGCAGTGACGAGGAAGGCTGATGAACAGAAGAGGGAGGCCGACTTGAAATTGACAGAATTTGCACAGCTTTTGGACATCAGGGCGCAGAGAATCAAGGTCCAATTTTTGCTCTACACTTCATGGCAACTGTGATAATGTCTGCAGATGACAATAGTTTGATTCATTTGGTTTGTATAATGTACTGATATTGATGTTTTGTCTGATTCAGCTGTGTGTTGCGTTATGTCGCAGAAACTGGAATGTCAATTGCGTGACGTTGCGTATGGGACTCGACAATACCGAGTGAAGACCTGTGACAGAGACGAGGTACACACTTACTTACTTAATTACACACAGCAGTGATATTTGGAGAAAATAGTTTACATTTATTTCAATTATTTCGATAATTTGGCTGCTCTCCAGTGTGCAAAAGTGGGATCATTTCCTCTATGCAGTGGTTAATTACCAATTACTGTAGAATTTTCATATCAGGTGAATAAACTAATGCCGCCTGATTACAGTTATCAGTTTGTTCTGCTGTGAGCTAATCACTCGTGACTGTGGTTTCATTGTACTAGGTGTCTGATGAAGAAGATCTCTCAGTGTCGACTGTGGAACTTCAGTTGGGCGAAAACATATTTGAGATTCATATCACCAAGGTATAAGAGTTTGTGCTTTGCTTTCTGTGGCTTTCAATTGAACTGGAAAGTGTTCTTGTGAACTGTGCTCTGTTTGCTGTTTAGACAGTGTCAATGACAATGACGTTCATTTCACAGTTGCCACTAGTAACAGTCGAATAGGTAAATATAGAACAGTTGTAGAAAAATGTATTAAAACAATAATATATAATGCAAAATAGAAAATGACTATATAGGGAGGAAGAATGTTGGGTTAGTTGGGTACTTTTGTTTTGTAATGATTTGATTTAGTGTGTGATGTTGTTGCCAGGTGACGTTAAGTGCCGAGGGTCTGAAGCAGATCGGTGACGATGAGCCGAGCATCTTCTGTACGTGGGAGTTCTACGAGTTTGAAATGCAGTCGACTGCCATACTGAGAGGTCCACGGTAAGGCTGCCAGTTGTGATCTCAGAACTTTCTACGTCAGACTTAAGCTCAAGTTTTCTTAAGAAAATTTAAGGAAAACTTGATACAGTTCTTGATCGTCAAAGGGTCACGGAAAAACTGATGAAAGAGAAGGAAGGATGTGTTAAGAACTAAGAAAATGACTAAACACGAGGAACTGGGACATGATTTAATGGACTCAAAACAGAAATTCTCACCGATGTTTCAGACCTCTGGCTTGTAGAGTCGTTTAAGTACAGTGAATGTTGTTCTGTTGGTGATTGTGTTTAGGGCAGAATATGAGTTTACATCACAGTATGTCGTACAAGTGGATGACTTCTTCCTTCATTACCTGCAGAAGGTCAGACACTGGTCTGCTTACAAGTCATGTCAGTTAACAGAGTGATCCTATCAGACAGTTGATCACAGTACATCAGTCTATTAAACAAAGTTACCATAAAAGGCCTTCTACAAGTGTTTACACTCTACAGCATGAGTAGTAATTGTATGTATTATGTAACAAGAGTAATGAACAGCAATAGCATCTGAAGTTGATATCGTTGTACATTGGCTGCTTCACATCGAATACACTTTGTAGTTATAATCAGCTGCATGGATTGTTTTAAACCACTTATTTGGATTTTTATGGTACGAAATGCAACAACAGTGTCTGATACTGTTGGATACCAGTGAATGATGCTGTTCGTCTGAAGACAGTGTTGTTTAGTTCACCAGAATGAGTCAGTTGTTTGGTGAAGTCATCTACTGACTTGAGAATTGAGTCAGTGTTCTGTCGTCACTGTGTGCAGACCTGAATGTCATGTCGCTGATCATTTTAGACTTGTCACTTGTGCCTTGTGTTCTTTAACACTGTTTGCCAGTGTCGTGAAGGGCATTTGCCATGGCACCAGCAGTCTTGTACCAGCTTGAGACCATTGGCAGGTCCACAGTAAGGTGAAGGGAAGGGAATTTCACTAGCCAGCAATTTTGAACCAGCCACTGCTTGAGATCTGTGGAGATCTGCTTGCTTAACACTACGAGAGATCTGCAAGTGTGATTTCAGTGACCTGTGGTATTAACGAACAAATGAACGAACGAACGGAATATAGTGATTGGGTATTTCAGCCGGTGGCTGGGTTGGGAACAACACAATATAGCCTAGTAGACGTAGAAAGCTAAAGTTACAAGTAGATTACAGTTACGTGAAATGGGTCTTAAAATATGCTAAAAATGATAAATGTAACAACGGTTAATGCAGCTGATGTGAGAAAGTGACAATGTAGGTCATGCGGTGATGATGTGATGCAGGACTCTTGTGTGTTGGAGCTGCATCAGTCGTTCGGCACCGATTACCAGACACTCGCTGCATGCCATCTCAAACTTCATGATGTCCTTGAGCGGTCAAATGGTCGTCTTCATGGAACAGTCAGCCTTACAGGTCAGTAGCCAGTCACGAACAAATGCACTGTTGATGCTTTACGTCGTTTGCTCACATCCCTTTGATGCCCACTGTTGCCATATGGGCACAGCTATATCATTTGTAATTTTTGACATCCGGGCACTCTGACGCTCAGGGCTGAGCGTCAGAGTGCCCGGATGTCAAAAAATTACAAATGACGACTTAACACGGTCTGGCACAGGATGCTTTATAGTTGTACCCATATGGCAAGAGTGGGTGTCAAAGGGTTAATAAACAGCTGGTCTTTGTGTAGTGAAGCAATGCTATTAGTGATGAGTCCTCTGTTAATTAGTTACAGACAAAAATGTTCATTGAGTGTTGTGTTCGACCTTTGAATGTTGACTGTTATGTAGGGGTCGATGACGGACAGTGTGGCGTTCACTATGGCTGTGTTGACTACTGGGTCAGGCTGCGTGTGCCGATGGAGCAGGCTCTGAGGCTGTACAAGGTTCGCTGACATTGATAAAATTAACTGTTGAATGCTATGTGAAGAGTTCCGATCAGCAATTCAACCAGAGCCTCAGTTTTAACCTTTGACTGATGGCGCGATATAAATGTTTGATTGATGGTACAGAGTAGGAAGTGCTCCATTGAGTGCTGAAATGCGAGTCTACTGAGTTCATTTATTTCTGGCCTGCACCACTAGGAGTGCGTAGTGTCATTGTGTCAAACACAGAAATCAGTCTCCAGAGTGGATGATTCTGAGCCATGTCAATTGCTACATTCAGGGAGAGGTTGTTGGATCTCAGGTCCTGCTGTATAGTTTTCATCCACGTAGTACGAGGGCGTCCTGTTGGTATCCTCCAGTTCTCCTTATGGAGGAAGCTGTTAAGATCTTCAAAATGTCTGTGAGGGGTGAACAAGATAGGCAATGGAACTCAGTTTCATGATTGCACTGTTGATAAGGCTGCGTTACTTTTGTAACTGGAAGTCTTGCCCGCTCCTTGTATTTCCAGAGACGTTTAGCATTATGACCATGGTTACAATTTGACGTTGTTGATACAATAGGAAAGAAGCGTTCAGGAGTTTATTATCATCTGTGGACCAGTGATTGTCCAGGTGTTGTTAGTCCAGGTGGATTTGTGACACGGTTTGTGGTGTGCCAGGAGAGATGCAAGGCGCTTGGTTACATTGAGTCCAACGTGTCTGCAGCAGCAGAACTGAAGCCACTTGATGACAGGGAGGCAGATCGTGCTCCAGACAACGTGAACCAGCTTCACATTACAGTCGTCCAGTGCACGGATGTCATGTCACGCAGGAAAGGTAACGTCTGTGTTGTGTCATCATTAGCAGCAGCAGCAGCAGCAGCAGCAGCAGGTAGAGGTGTTCATCATCTGTGCACACATCAGTCACTGCATTGTGGAAACAGTTGATTGTATATATTGTCATGATTCCCAATAGTCATACATACTTTCAGCAAATAAAGAAACATTGATACTGATAATACGAATGACACATAATGTCATATCATTACGTGTCACTCGTATTATTAGTATCAATGTTACTATTTATGCTGACAATATATATGACAATTGTCAATTGTTTCACTTTTGTAGTAGTTTTGTGTGAAATGAGTTCTGAGTAAACACTGTCCATTTTGAGGCTGAAAGTTATATGCAACAGATGCTAATATTTATCTTTATTGCGTTTGGTTGCGTTTTTTACTGAGTGTAGAGTTTATGTTATGTTAGAATCTAGCTCACAGTTTGCTGAAATATGACTAAAATATGAATAATTTTTATACATTGTATATTTTACAGATAATCTGTCCAATATGCCACATGCAATAGTGAATACTTTGTTTCAGTTGAGAAGTTGTTAATCAACAAATTTCTGTGGCACTTGTTGAGTATTGTTAAGTGTTGAGGCAATCGCGTGATTAAACTTTCTGCTAGAGTGACCTGTTTTATGTTACAACATATTGCAACTCTGCCAAGCTGGTTAATAACGATGATATACCACACAGACAGACAGACAGACAGATGGCAGGCATCAATCATCAGTTGGGGTTCCCAGACATCAGTTGCAGCAGCTGTTTGTCTTATTGCAGACGTGCAGCCATCTCCGTTCTGTGTCTACAAGTTTTTTGATTTTCCCGATCATGATACGGCGATTGTCACTAGCAGCAACTCTCCTTGCTTTGATGACCACAAGACGTTTCCTGTTGCTATGACATCAGATCTGGATAAATACCTCAGGGCACAGGTGTGGTTCTAATTCATTTTCCGCAATATCAGTTTTATCTTTTAACTCCTTTTAGTCAGTGTCATTAAAAGTGATTGTATAGCCTAAGTGTTTACAACAACTAATTGGGTGCAGCCTGATGAGTGTGTTTAACTTCTGTTACCTATTATACTGACTTACATACAGGTTTTGATAATAGTTTTCATATATGATAAGGTCTGATGTTAATTTATGCTAAACTGATGTTTTTACTGTTAACTAATGTGTTTTTATTTGTCGGTGAAACTGACTTAATATCTTTTGGTATAATGCCAAATTATAAACTGGCTGCTGTCAGTAATTCAAGTAACTTCTTGCATCTTCTGTACGTGAAATGCGGACACAGTGTGTTCTGGATCGGGTGTGAAGGTTCTGCAGTTGTACGTATTTGATGATACCGACCCAGATGAGACAACGTATCTCGGCGTTGCAAAAATACCGCTCATCACTCTAGCTCATGACAAGCCAATTCAGGGCACATTCGAACTGATCAAGGTAATATTCTACTTCATTTACTTACTGATTTGATTTGACTCTTTTGTCTGTAGTTTCAAATTTCATTGCTAATTGCTTCAGAATATCCATATTGTTGAATATTCAGTAGGGCATATATAGTGTGTAAATGATACACTGCTTCACTGCTGGTCAGGTGTTCAATATTCTTTGTTTATAGAAAGATGGAAAGACAAACGGCACAGTGGATGTTGTCCTACAGTGGCAGTATACATACCTTCCTCCGACATCGGCCGGCAGCGCAGTGCGACAGGTGAGTTTGTTTGAATTGATGTTGCATATTCCACATTGATTAAGCAAATCACAAACTGTCACTAAATCACAAACATATCTGCTCAATGTTATTTCTGCAACATTCTGGCAAAAATAACCATTTCAGTCATTTTTTATGTCAAATTATAATCCGTAAATAAATAGTATCTTTACATGTGTATGCTTAACGCATATACTTTAATGGTATAACGCTTGATGATTAAGCAGTTACCATTTACAGCGAAGTTTTAATTATGTTAGCATAATATATTTATATACTGTCATGATTACAAATCAATTTTTAAACATTGCTAATTTTTCTGCAATGTAATGAAGGCATGATTGGCAAACTGATAATGTAACTGTTGCATTGAGAATATTTCACGTAATACATTGCTTTTCATTCTACTGTTGAATAATTATTGCAAAGTATATCACTACTGTAAGAAACAGTCCGATGTAGTTCAGTGCAGTAAATTGTGTGTAATTAATGTAGTTGATAAAAGTTTTGGTATTGTTGGAGCATAACATTTGGTGATTGTATGAGTACTATATAAATGAAGTGATGTCATACTTAGCCCAGCAGCTTTGTTTGATACAGATATGATGCAATACGATACAATAGAAGAGTTAATGTGGACTGGAAAAGCTGAGTGTGGTCAGCTTAATCTAGCACACGTATCCAGAACAAAAAAAGTATAAAAATGACGAAACTGAAAAAAACAAATGCCAGTGCCCACTTGCATACAGACAGAGCACTCTGTGCGACAGTCTTAGTAACACCCTTAGTAGTGTCCATTTATGTCGTTGTGATGTTTCTGGCTCTGTTTTTATACTATATACACTGTGTTCGTTTGTCGGTGTGCAGACTGGAGGACTGTTAGCTGAGCCGACAGCATTGCTTCCTGGAGAGCAGGAAGCCATGCAGCAGACTGTAGTTGCTGGAGCCGAGACTCAGCAGAAGCTGACATCAAGTCTTGCTGATGGACCAGCAGCCACTTCGACTCCTTATACATCAAAGTTGTCCAAGAAGAAACAGACGCTGCCAGTAAGCTGAACACTTTCGTAATAGAACTAACTCTGTACACTGGCTTGCATTGTGCTAATCTTGGTGTATGATACAAGAGAGTTTAACATGGACTGAAAAGCTGATTGTTGTAGGTTTAATCTAGCAAGCACATGAAACCAAAAACAAAGAATATAAGAAGAAGAAACTAAAACAAACAAACGCCAGTGCCCTTTAAGTACATTCCGAGTCCAAGGCCTGTGAAGACATTCCAAATGAACCAGAAATACTATGGAGGGAACGATTAGTGAAACAGATGAGTTTTTAAGTCTGGAGTAAAAGGCTGAGGGAGTGATAGATGGTGAGAGTGAAGGTGAGGACTGTGATGAGGTGATGCACACAGGATGAGGTGAACCAGGAGGAGCGTGAACAGGATGCGGTTGACGGAACGAAGGGAGCTGATTCCAGACATTCTTTGACAACGCTGTCCACCCCTGCCTGTGTTGCAGTTGGATCTTCATTTTGGTTGATAAACTTCAATAATTTTTTGCCCGTTTTTAGACTCTCTGTGTTTATCTCTAGTTTTGTTTGTTCGTCTTTGATAAACGTTTGCATCATTTGACATGAAATTTGGCACAATAACCTGTCATCGGTAGAAAGAGTCCATGAGAAGTTTAAGGATTACAAAAAATCCCAGAGCCTTATCCTCAGCAGTCTTTCTTTTCCAACCTTACAGATACTCCGCACTGCTTTTGAATTTATTTTGTAGGTGACACCACGTAGTTCATATCTGCCAATCATTTGCCATTTTGTGTCACACAAACTCTTCCCCTCCCAGGCAATGCAGGGAAGTTGGCTGGAGATAAAGTAATGATGATTACTGTTTGCCGTTGTTAGTCTCCATAGACTGTATCTTGAAATATTGAAACAATTCTGTCTGTGGCAGCAGCAGCCGTGTCGATCCAAGTCTCCTGAGCCAGTCATGTCACCTCCAGCTGCTCCAGCCGCTGCTGCTGCTGGTGCTCGACCGTCTCAAGACCTTGATGCTTCGTGCGTCTCTGAAGGCCTGCCAGTCTCGGGTAAGACAAACGTGAAACACGTGTGTCTAATGAAAAACTGTTATGCATTGCAGCAGTGGTGGGTAAGTGCCTTTGTTCTGCTTACTGCTTCATAAGAAATCAGTATTAAGAAGCCTTTTAACATTGTGTTAGGTACTTTCATGTATGAGCATTTGATTTGTTCATGTGTACCTGCAATACTTGCAGCAGTTTTAGTTGGGTGTCTTTCCTCTTGTGTCCAATTGTAGATCTCTGCAGCAGCTCTTCACTTTTTTGCATATTTATTTATCATGAATAGTGTTATGCTGCATTATTGGTATTACAGTATCAGATATAGAGAGCCATAGTAAAATGATCCTAGTAGCTTACCAGTGTAATTTTCTGGTCAATAGCTACAACTTTCACAGCAAATACTTTACCGATAAGCCAAAAGGAATAATAGTACCAGCAGCAGCAGTGGGGGATATTGTTGTTGATGTTATGCCGGCAACACATGCCCAAGAAACTTGTACCAGGAACTTGTGCAAGTCATCTGGTGCAAGAAAGAAACTTGCACCATTGCACGTGTGTCGGTCAATCTGGTAGAAGTTTTTTTCTGGTACAATTTTCTTGTACACATTTGAGCACAGCTCTATTTCAGCATAGAAACTGTCCAGCACGAACGATACAACGTGATTGGCTGGAGAGTTGTTTGGGTTTTGGTGCAAGAAACTGCGATGAACTTGCATCAAATTTTTCAAGCAAGTTTCTCGTACAAGTTTCTGATACAAGTTTCTTGAGCGTGTGTTGTTGTTGTTGTTGTTGAGTTGCCCCGCCTGCAAATTGCACTGTCGTTGGCCGGAAACCGGCCAATCTTGCCGCAGGAAAGCGATGATATCCGCAGGATCCGCAAAAACCCGCGGTGTGGTCGCTTTTACGCGAGTGAAGGGCTTGGTGTGGAGAGTTTGGTACTTCCTCGGTTGTGTCCGGACCTCGCGAGGTTCGCCACGCCCCTTGTAGTCCAGGCTCTTCCAGGGAAGTTCGCTCGTCAGTTCTTGAAACCATCTCCACGTTGACGAGCTCTTGAGCCTGTGTCGCTGGCATTAGTGACATTGACGGCAAGACTGTGAGGCTTCTATGTATGTGTCAAGGTGAATCTGAGCCGGTGTCTGAGAGTGAATCAATCACACCGTGTCCATCACCAAGCTCCGTTACGTCACAGACCCGAGGTCAGTATCGACGCGGCACCGTTCTCATTCTGCAGTCGTTTGTCATACACACATCAGATGTTTACCGAGTTGATATTCTAATTGTGTCTGCCAGCGCTCTGAAGCTGTTGGATATCATACAGGATTGTTGTCCAGTTTCTTAACAATCCAGTTGTTGCTTGTGGTTGGACGTTGAAGAGAACCAAGTAAGTTTGAGGGTTTAAAAATCAGCCAGTTAAACAAGTGACAAAAACGCCTTTTGTTTTGATTGTGGAATTGAGAGTGACAGAGAGAGGGTAGGACTGGAAGTTGTATTGGAAGAGTGCAAGAACATAACCTATGATGCCACCATCATAGGTTATGTTGAATATGAAAAGACGACAAACATGACTGGATGATGGGATTGTTAGGTTGAGTCACCGACACGGACTGTAGAGAACGTGGGAGATAAACGATTTGAATTTGAAGTATTTGAAGATAAAACAATAAACGAAAAAGATTGATTGATGGCATTGAACAATGAACAGCTTGACACATTTTTGGTCATTTTTGGTACCAGTTGGCCTTATGTTTCCCCAAAAATGTTGTTATGTTGTATAATGTAAATATTGCAGCAGTGAATTGATGTAAGCTGTTACTTGTTGTTGTAATTTTGACAGACAATAATATGGTTCCTCAGATCACAAGTGGATCAAATGCTGAGCCACTGGATGTATCTATCATCAACACGGTCGTTACTGTGCTCTGTTGTTCGTGTAATTTTCAGACAACGTGTAGCTTTAGTCCGTATTCTTGTAACAAGTTCATATTCTCTTTAACACTGTAGCTGCATAATGATCAGTTTGTCAGTTTTATGTAGTTGGTCTCGTTAACTTAATTTGAACAGTTTGTTGACTGTCTGCTTATCCGTTGTCATTTAATGTGTATTTTTTGTGCCAACCTGTAGAAAGATGAGGATGTCACACAGACTAATGCAACACTGGAAGATGCTGGTAAATGTCATAATCTATCACCATAGATTGAATCATATCAGCAGCACTTTAGCAAAGATACTTGAGCTGTATGATATTATACAATGTGTGTATTAATAATTATCTGAATAAGCACCAAAGATAGGAGTCAAACACAACTTTTTCTGGTACATAGACCTCTCCCTCAGACTGAACCCAATTTTTGTTTGCCATTTTTTTGGTACTGCGCCTAGAGGTTTCAAAATTTTTTATGGGCCACGTTGCCTGAAATGAAATTGGTCGGTCGATCGATCGGTTGGTCGATCAAGATGCTCACTGCCTGAACCAGTAAACCTCATTTGGTGAAGACTCAGAAACAGACACACAGGCAGTGGTGACTACAGTCACACACTGCATGGCAGCCTGTATCAACAGTTATAATACAGCTTTGTGTGTTTGTGTGTCTGCTACTTTTCAACTCTCAGCAACATCAATGTGCTGTTTGAGTTATTTTGTTATCTTTTGCCTTGGCTGCCAGGGTAGCTGGCAAGTAACACCAACTCATCTGACTTGGTCCACAGTTGTTTTATAATTTGCATTGATGCAGTTGTGTCTCAACTACTTGAGTTTTGGTTTTTAAGTAAGTGCTCTGTGTGCTCTGTTGTTGTTATTTATCAATCATTCTAGTCAGAAGCGATCGATCGGAAACAGAATCTGAAGAAGGACTCGTGATCCACTCGTCTCGCCCGTCATCGTGCATCAACAGCCAGGTACAATTGGGCATCAACAGCCAGGTGTGATTGGCATCAGCAGCCAGGTGTGATTGGCATCAACAGCCAGGTATGATTGTGTATCAACAGCCAGGTGTGATTGTGTATCAACAGCCAGGTGTGATTGGCATCAGCAGCCAGGTGTGATTGGCATCAACAGCCAGGTATGATTGTGTATCAACAGCCAGGTATGATTGTGTATCAACAGCCAGGTATGATTGTGTATCAACAGCCAGGTGTGATTGTGTATCAACAGCCAGGTATGATTGTGTATCAGCAATCACAGCCAGGTATGATTGTGTATCAGCAATCACAGCCAGGTATGATTGTGTATCAGCAGCCAGGTATGATTGTGTATCAACAGCCAGGTATGATTGTGTATCAACAGCCAGGTATGATTGTGTATCAACAGCCAGGTGTGATTGCACAGGTGATAACTGTGTACATGACTGAATCACGTGAGCACGTGTGCTTTGAATGTAATGATGTGAGATGATTGGCTTGATTATCAGAGTAGCAGGCAGACCTAATGCTAGCAGTAATGTCTTGCAGGTGTTGGGTGACACGGTCAAAGTGCTGGTGTCACACGTCAGCCTCGTCGATGGTCCGATACTTCACGACGACACAATCAAGATGCTCTTTGTCGAATACAGTTTCCTTGACATTCCAATTCAGGAGACAGAAACGCCGTCTGCTGTGTTGAAGCCAACTGTGCCAGACAAGAACATCATGTTCAACTTTTCAAGGGGTCTGTCAGCTCTGTTTTAAACGTTTCTCGTGTTAAAACGGCAGTATGGATTTCAGTGCCGACAGGAAGAGGGGGAGCGGGCATGCGTTACACGTGGCACCGTGCTAGGGGTGACATTTGGAGGGGCAAAAAATATGGAATGCTGAGAATGGGCCACTTCTGGCAAATTGGCATTGGTCGCTAGTCAACTGAGCGACAAACCAACTGGGTGACAACCAACTGGGCGATACATATCGGTCAACCTGCTGACAGTGCCTTTGATTTTTTATGCATTTTGTTCTTGTGTTAATCTTTGTTAATTATAGAGCTGGATTAGCGTTAAGTTGTATAATCAAATGATGGCATCGATTCATCGATTATGTTATCACTGCAAGTACAAACTACTGTATAATCATGTCCGTTCTAATGTTGCTGTCCAAATGCTAATAACTAACATTTCACTTGACGTTAACTTCGGCACACTCGATGCCGGCATGGCGTCATTGTTACCATCGATGAAGTGCTATGCAATGGTTGATGCCATGATATGAATATATAGTTTAACGATAATCAAGCTCTATAACAAAACAAGAAACATATGAACAAAATGCATAAAAAAATTGGGGGCATTTTGTTGCCCAGTTGACCGATATGTGTCACCCAGTTGGTTGTCACGGTTGGTTTGTCGCCTGTTTAACCACACACCATTGGCGTTTGCATTGCATTTGTTCGTTGGCAGTTTCTGTTTGGCAGTTGCAATTGCTCCTTCAGTACTTTGATACTGTTGGTTGGGTCTTTTGACCTGTAAAAACCGCCTCCCATATAATATAACCTATACTATGTTGGTGGGGACGTAAAACACAGCTCAATCCAATCCAATCCGTTGCAATCCGTTCCAATCCACTGCATTAAGTAATTACACCCCAACTGGGTGTACTGTTTGCAGTCCACACCAATGCCATTGTTGTAGCCATAAGTGTATCAGTTGCAGATCTTACTGGCATGGCAGCAACACAGACGTTTGCACTGGGTGGCAAACGCCCTTGTGCCGCCACTGATGAATGTTTGGAAGTTTGTTGATTTTTATTGACTCTAACACTCTACTTGATGCTGTTGTTGATCCTGTTATTTTGTCATATCTCGTCCATGTATTGTGTCAGTGCGGTCACAGTAAATTTTAAACTGTTCTTGGGCAGGTGTAAATGTGTCTGCACTATTGCTTCAGCCCTTTATAATAAAAAAATTGAAGTAATAAAAACGTTAAAAAAGTTTTTACAACGTTGTAAATGCAAAACAAACCTTTTCGTTCGTATGTGAATTGTGCATTGCAAATAAGCATTATGTGTATGCCTACGACGAAATCTAACTGCATTTCCACAGTCATTGTATTCTATTGTTAGTATCATGTCTATTAATGCTTATGATCTGGTATTTTTATTGCAAATTCTGTTTAGATGCTTACTTATTCAGAAATTACAGAAAGCACGAGAAACGTTTATTTTTACATCAGAATATCATATAAACGGTGTTGTTGTTGATTGGATTGTTTTGACTGTACAGTGATTGCTGTCGATGCCAAAGAACACATGCATCGACGTCAGCTGCTTGCTGGGATGATCGTATCAAACATAAGGTCAGATGTTGTGTGTTCACGCACGCTGTATTACTGTTACATGGTCACGTGAGATTATAAGAGCTAACTAACCACCCTTCTTCAGTGCTTTGACAACAGACCTTTAAAAATATTGTCCTCAGTGATACACTTAGCCATTGCCCAGTCGGTACAACTGAAGGATAATTTCTATTTACAGTTTGTGTAAACTCAATGGCTACGTGTTTCCAATTTATTAATTACATTGTGTTTTAATGCCCACACTGTGCCGTCGCCCCGCTATTCCAAACAAATGTTGTGATCAGCGTTTCACAGTTGTTGGTGTGACAGCGTCTGTTTCTGACAATCACATGTGAGCATTTCTTCCATTTTCAGTGAAAAACAACAACCAATTGCCAGCTGTTCTGCTATTAATACTTTAAATCTACAAATTCATTTCTCACTGGCCATTTTCCGAACTCAGAGACGCACATACACATACGTACGTGAGGCTGAATGAAACAAGCTCTCTGTGGTCTTCCTAGGAATTACAGGCTGACTGTGGATCACTTTCCTGCAACGTACCATGCTGTTGAGCGTTGTAATGTGAATGTTAATTGACGTACAGCTGCTGCTGCCCTCTCAATGCTGCGCTTGGATTTCAGTTTAATGCTAGATGTTGGTCTGTGGCTGAGATCAATCAATCAATCAATCAGTTTTTAACATGGCTCAAAAATACTAGCAAGAGCCATTATGAAGTCCACGATAGCGTAGCATTAGTACGATACGATACGAGAGTTCAACGTGGACTGAAAAACTGAGTGGGTCAGCTTAATCTAGCAAACGAGATCAAAACAACAAAAATGTAAAAAAGAAACTAAAAACAAACAAAGGCCAGTGGCCACTTAGTCCGGCACAGGTTCAAGATCCGGTATGGCGGGACGAGCAGCTGAAATGTTGTAGATAACTAGATGAGGACGGCAGACGGCGGCGACCTGACAGGTCTGATACCGGAACGAGTTGATTCAAGCACTCGACATGCCATGATCACTAGTTTGATGTTACTGTGTTAGACTACGGTTCACGCTGGTGAGTGAGCCGTCCGATGAGGAAGATGACGAGGACTGTGTCGAGATTGGCTACGCGTACGTCAGTCTCAACGAAATACTCCGAACAGGCCGCGACCTTATCTGTGCCGAAATACCCAGTCAGCAGCCCACCTTTCTTTCTTCAAGTTCATTCTGTAGCTCAGTATGTCATCTCTCTGTCGATGTAGTACTGAGTTTCAGGATCACGAGGTGAAAAATGATCTTAATCTCTCGTAAAATGAAACTTAAAACTCTCTTTAAACTGCTCTTTATAAGTTCACTTGTGTCTAAATTACACGTTCGGAAAGTCGAACGTAAATATTGCTAAATATCGGGATTTTTTGCATTGTTTTTTTCGTGCCCTGATTCTTCTCCATGCGTAGACTCTGGAGTAGAGCTGACGTTTGTGATTTGACGCATTTTTGTGATACCCAAAAAGTGACTTTTAGTCAGACTTTTGTAGCCTTACGTAATGGTAAACATGGCGACACAGATCAGTATTCTCATCTCTTATTCACTTGTACACTTTGTACAGTGTGGAGCTGCCCCCCCCCAAGCACTTAGACTGTAAAGTCCATTGCACATGTGAAATTAACTGAAATAAAATTGTTTTATTTCAGACGTCTGCACATTCTAAGTAAAACTGATACGAAACAGTTTTTCAGCCTCATTAGCATATTTATTTGCTTGTCGAAAAAATATGCCAATGAAGCTGAAACAAGTCTAAAACTGTTTCGGGCAGTTTCAGTGTTTTGTTGCAGATTTATTTCAGAATGTGCAGACGTCTAAAATAAAACTGAAATAAAACAATTTTAAACACTTTTATTTCAGTTTAATTTCATAGTATGTAATGGGCAGAACTCTTTGACGCCCACTGTTGCCATATGGGTACAGCTATAAAGCATCCTGTACCAGATCGGGTTAAGTCGTCATTTGTAATTTTTGACATCTGGGCACTCAGACGCCGAGCCGCGACCGTCAGAGGGCCCGAATGTCAAAAATTACAAATGACGACTTAACCTAGTCTGGCACAGGATGCTTTATAGCTGTATCCGTATGGCAACAGTGGGGATCTAAGGGTTAACTGACTGATGCTGCAGTAAATATAATCACTGAAGTCTGTTGTGTTTGTGTGTGGTAGTCTTCAGCGTGGAAGATGAGACGGAACAGATCGGAGTTCTCGGAGTCAGCGTCGAATGTCTTCAGGCTCTGCAGGCCATTAGCAAAGAACTCTAGATCTCACGACACCTGCAACTGAAGATTTATTCGGCTCCATTATTAGTCATTTTACATTGTACACAGGCAAGGCGTATGTACTGCATGCTGTTGTGTTAAAGACTCACAATTTGCTGCCCTTAGATTTTGCGATATCATATGTGGTTCACTGTTGCACCTTTTGTTTGCGTGATTTAACCCTTTGACGTCCACTGTTGCCGTAAGGGTACAGCTATAAAGCATCCTGTGCCAGACCGGGTTAAGCCGTCATTTGTAATTTTTGACATCCGGGCACTCTTGACGCTCAGCCCTGATCGACAGAGTGCCCGGATGTCAAAAATTACAAATGACAGCTTAACCCGGTCTGGCAAAGAGTGCTTCATAGGTGTACCAATATGGCAACAGTGGGCGTCAAAGGGTTAAAGAGTTGTTTCTCATTGTTGATGCGAAATACACAGTAACGACTACTGTCAATCTTTCACGCTTCTGTTTATTTTGTGAAATTGTGAAATTAAGGCATGCAAACATTAAGCATTTTACATTTAGCAGTAATCTTATGTAAACGTGTACAGCTGTTAATTGTAAAGTTTACATAGCTGTTGCTGTTGTATAGCGGTTTGTCTGATAGTTGATAAGATGTATCGATGTTTGGTATGTAGCGGAATTCTACTAGTAGGGCTATTGTAAATTGGTGTTATTTAACGTTGTAGGTTGTGATTTATGATTTTCACTCAGAAATTTTTAGCTTTGTTATCGTATATGCATGGTGTGACTTGAGTTTCGTAACTTTCATTAGAATAATTGTGAAGCTATGATATATAAGGCCTCTTGTGCCACTGTCATCGCCAGCAACGCGACACTGAGGCCGCTATGACGACACACTGTAATGTCAGACGGTGAATTGAATTGCTGTATAGGCCTGTCGTGTAGTTTACTCTACTCCAGTACTGCATACGTTCATACGTTACTGCATGATATGCGATTAAACGTCTCACATTTGTTTATGCTGTTATATGAAACTTTGCCGCACAAAACGTGCATCTTGTGGTCGAAATGTTGCAGGTGGTTACCCAAAAGGCGTCTGTCTCTCAAACAATTTTTTTACCTGATTGATTGTAGACCTCAGCAGCTGCATTTCAGTTGATATATTACAGCTTTGCTTTTCTTTTCATTTGAGAGTTCAGACTACTAAAGTTTGACAGAAGAACAGGGTTTAATCACAGTGTACAGAACACGGTGGTTTAATTGAGTGTTGCCAGACTCGCACAGAGAAAAGAAGCAGAAAAGAGAAGAATAACTGTAGTCTGAGAGAGCGTGTGAAGCACGTGGTCAGATGAATAAGTCAACGTCATAGAGTGATTCTGGTGCCCTTTGATCGAAATCGGTAATACAACCAGCGTAGTTTATCTCAACAGTTTATGGCGTAATGAGTAATGACACACCAAAAAAGCAAAAATATAGCCAAGCTTATGG
>Ga0056114_1000111_pt1 | contig 21137 bp, 13 predicted proteins | sample WorMetHERISLAND1_FD_77005 | JGI IMG/M metagenome (GOLD analysis project Ga0056114, IMG submission 77005) | Marine gutless worms symbiont microbial communities from Max Planck institute for Marine Microbiology, Germany - Olavius loisae HERON... ...
CCTTTCACTCCAGACTTAAAACTCATCTCTTTCACAAATCCTTTCCTCCATAGTCACTCTTATTCCTTCCGGACTGACTTCACGGATCTTAACCTGTACTGTATTAAAGCGGCACTGGCGTTGTTTGTTTTAGTTTCTTTTTCTGGCTACGTGTGCTAGATAAAGCTGAATACTCAGCTTTCCACTCCACGTTAAACTCTCCTATCGTATCGTATCGTATCGTATACAAACAGGTAAGTAGGCCAAATAAGTGTTTATCTTATTTGCATCCACAGGGCAAATATGTACGTACTAGAGTAGAAAAACATTATTTTTCATCTAGAAACATGAACACGACAGTAAATTGAAACAATAAAAATATGTACACAATATAGTAGTGAGTAATAACATCGAACAGGAAGAAACGTACGTGCCGTCATCGGTGCGTCAGCGCTATTGATCAGCGCTGGATGCGGATGCTGGCACGCCCAGCCGGTTGAGATGACTGAGTTATCAAGGCGAGCGAGGGCTATGAGTCATCGCGAGCCTGGAACTAGAAACCAGCAGGTCGGCTGTTGCCGTTGTCGCGCATCTTCCCTCTGCATTAGCAATCGGCCTGCGTCGTGCGTGCGTGCTTTGCGATTGTGTTGTGTATTTTTGCTGTGATCGTCAATGCGCAAATGATTGACGTTCGCACGTCGATTGTTGACATTCTTGCGTTATTCTGCTGTCAACACGCGATTCATTGGCATCGTGCCAGCAATACGAGGGTCGTTTCGTGTAGTTCAGCGTCGTTCGCGTACCCCATTGTAGGGGGCTGATACGTAAACAAACAATGGGACGTACAATCGTTGGCGACCGTCGGATAGAGGCTCGCGGTTTGCAGCTGATTACAGGATAAACAGGTCATTTTGTCATCTTGCGAGTGCGTCAATATCAGTGGTAGAGATGTGTGTGTGTAAATTAATGCTTGTACTGTGACAGGATTTATGAACGTTTCGCCCCCGGTGCTTAGATTTTAACTGAATAAGCAGGATCATCATCATTTGCTTTAATAAAAGTTGTGAGACGCAGCTTTAAAATTTTAAAAGATAAATATATAGAGTGAATAGGAAACGGCCATGCAATGGATTGGGGTCTGGGGTTAGGTTAGAATTACTAAAAAATTTTTGTAGCCTCCCCAGACCCCACTCAGATGTGGACATAGGGCATATGTACGAGTGCAAGCCTAAGCCTCTGCACGATTATTTGTTTACTTTCTATAAATATTATATACACTAAGTTTTAATTCTAAATTTCACTTCGACTTCCAGTTATGCTGTAATTAAAGTAAAGTAAACAATCGTCGTGCATCTAATGTGACGTGATGTGTGTGATGTATAGTGTTTGAGGGCAATGCTGAAGCCAGGCGGTGACAGACGAACTCCACTGGCAGTACCGAACAAAAAGCTGCATTCGGCAAACGTTGCCAGTGCTGCAAGCGTGTTGGACAGTTCCGTCGGCAGCAGTGTCGGGGGCAGCTTGGAAGTCGTCAGCCTGGAACGCTTCCAGCAGCAACTCGAGGCCATGTCGTCACCTAGTGACGTTACATACGCCGATCGTCATGCAGTACGTGGCGACGGTTATTCATCTCAACACTTGTCTCAGCGCGTCGTGCGAAACACTCGTGGAAAACGACATGCGCCGATAGTTGTCTGCTTGCGCGAAAGTATTCGAGCGGTTGGTCGCAGTGCAAAGTTGCGGCCGGTTTCGGTAACCAGACGGACGTTGTCCGAAAGTAATGCGTCCGACGCTAACGTACTTGTAAAGTTAGCACCGCTTGGCACGTCGCATGGCAAGAGGGCAACCAAGAACTTCAGCGCGTTCCTTTCGGCAGTCGAGAAGGCGCACACTAAAGAGGGCAAGTTTGTGTCGTGTTCTCAGAATATCAACGAATCCGCTAATCCGTCTGATCAGAAACAGTTGAACAATAGCGTGGATTGTCGTACTACGACGACGGAGACGCAGCTCGATTTGTCGCGACTGCTCAGCTTTCGCGGCAGTGTAGACGTTATTCACAACGACCTGCGTACTGCCATACCCGACGTCAGCGCAGCGTCCGACGACCAATCAGAGAAGTCGGAGGACAGCTGCTCGAGCCGACTGAGCACAACGGAGTCGGATACTGAACCCGGCGACGACAGCTCGACGACACGAAAGAACAGCGAGTGCTGTGAAGTCTCTCCGCAACACTGCCCACAATGCCTTGCAGCATACTATGCGTACACGCACTACTACGCACTCGGTAGCAAGTATTTTAAGATAGAAGTAGTCGAAGAGAATGATACAAACAGTGATGGTTTTGCGCAGCGGGGGCAGACGGAACCGAACAGTCCGACATGGATGAATAGCACGTCCGCCACCGAAACGCTTCTGCAGCATCGACATATTGACGTTGTGTCGCTGGACTTGACTGGCAGCGACGTAACATTTACGGTTGAGCAGCATTCAACTGATTCGTTATCTCAGGAGGGCGCTAGCCTGTCGTCTTGTCCGGAATTTATCCACAACTTTTACTGCACTATGTTCGGCTTTGTGCCTTGCCTGCCCGGCTACTGCTTTGTGCCGGCTTTCTACTTCACGTTTCCGATGTGGAGTGTTCCAAAGCCGTTGTCGTCCACGTCGAAGAAGTCGTCGACTGCTTCGCAGCAGCGCAGACACAGCAGCACAATGCATGGAGAACGACTATGCACATGTTCGTATGGTATTTCTGATATTTGTTTAATTGTGATACCACCATTTCAACCTTAGTTGTTGTCGTAATTTAGCGCTGGACATTTAAATTAGACTTGTGAGCAGATAGTTGTATGGTAGATCTACTGCTGTTCCTACCATGTGTGAAAAACTGGACAGTTGATCTTTCATCATAACTTCGGCACATGTGAACTGATTTTCAAATATTTTTATCAGAAGATTCTCAAGGAAAAGTTTTATGACCAATAAGTGACTCCACTCCGTGTCACGTTTGTGAAGCCATACTGTATCGTGCTCTGTGCTGTCTTATCATTGTATTAAATGAAGACGAAAATATTTCCACACACATCATGGATGACTAACAGCAGTAAGTGGGACAGAACAGAAGTATTCTGGGCAGTATTCGCCGTTGACCTTTATGTCTGGATCCACAGAATGGACAGTGGCCTGCTTTGGATATGTATAAGAAACTCACCAAAGTTCTGTTGTGTGTGTGACCTGTATTTGTTCACTGTAGTGAATTTTCTTCTCTGTAGTCACTGATACATACACATGTTGTTTCAAGTATCTTTCTGTGAGGCAACAAATATATATTTTTGCGTATAACTGGTTCTCTGTATATGAAACTGAAATATGTCAGCAGTTGTATATGCTGTCTAAATCACTAGCATTTTGAATCTTGTTTCGCAACGGTAGAGTGGCAACACATTCCAGGTGTGGCGGGAGTCATGATGAAATAATTCACATCACATGGTGATGGACCTGTCAGTTTTATGCATCTGATACTACGGATGTGTTGGCAGCACCACGCCTCAGATTCGTCTGTGAAAAGTCGACTGTGTGCATGTTATAGGTTTTATTATTGTATTGTATTGTATTGTATTATTGTTGTTTGTGGTAAATGATATGCTTGTCTGACAGCCTTGTTGAGATGATGTATGTTTGTGTGTTGCTGTAGTCCGACCAAGCCTCCCTCCAGCTCCTCAGCGACCGTGGATCACTCTGGGTGAGCCTGCCAAGAACAAGCCCGTCGGTATGCAGCTTCTTTCATTGCCTGTTTTAACATGGCTACCGAGTACAGTTTGCCAAAACCTCCGAGAGATTTCAGTAATGTTTAAATTATGTCAAGATTTGCACCAGTTAGAGTTCTTGCTCAACATTGGGTGGTAACATGCCTGCTATAATGTTATGGTATAGCTACAGACTTTAGAGACCAGATTAGTCAACTTCAGTGTTTAGTTAAAGTCTAAAAATTTTAAGCCTTAAAATCCTTTAGTCCTTCAGTCAACATGGCAACCTTAACACGATTGTTGATGCATTTATGACATTCTTCTAGTTGCAGTTGGCTGATGTTACTGTGCTCGCGTGGAGTTGGTTTGGTGCCATCTACAAGGTGAATCTGAAACAAATGTGTCATTTGCAGCTGTTAGTTTGCACACAACAGATCTGAAAGACGTCTGAGTATTTGCCCTCAACAGATTTGTGTGATCCCATGACTGGTGACATAGCCAGCATGATGCTAAGAGGAGGACACAGGGGTACAGGCAAAGTCCACAAATGATGGGTTGTGGGAGGGGTGTACCTTGCATTCTGGGGAGAGGTCGTGTTCCTCCACTAAGAAATATCTGGTGGAATGCCATTGACTCATATGCACTTGCAAATAAATATCCACACCTGACGAGGCGACACGTGCTCTTGTCCCGTCCTCCTTTGGCTCTGCCCATAAAACCTGTACTGCATCCTCTCTCCAGCACGAGTTATCCTGCCAAAATTACTAGCTGTAAATAAACCAATACAGATTTTTATGAACAGTTTGTGCAAACACAAACAGAATTTGATATGTGATATACAGAATGATTTTCCCTTGTTTAACATCTCCGAATGAAGTGAATTGGCAGAGATAATGTTTTCATCAGATTGTATGACTGTGTGCAGCGAACTGGTCAATGAGACATCTGGGGTGTTAAATGCTAACAGCTCCAAAACAGTTACAGCTATGGATTTCAGATTTAATGCACATGTTTTTATGGATGCACATTATGACGTTAAATATTTTTTCGAAACGGGGCGTGGTCAGGGTCACGTGAGTACCGGAATTTTGGGGCATTAAATGCTTATGTCTCCAAAATGATTAAAGACTTCAAATTTGACTTACATTTTTCCAGGGACAGTCTCGACATGATCCCTTAAAACTTATGGAAAAGGAGGCCTAGCCAGGATCACATGTTACATGGTGATGCAATGTTGCAATGTCGTAGAACCAGTAGGTAGTGTCAGCTGTTGTTATGGTCCATTGGCTGGGTGTTTGAGCTGTGATGAATGATACACTGAGTGAATGGTGGACGACTCATTACTGGTGAAGGCCAAGCGATGCAGTGTCAATATGCACAGACAGTTCTGTTTTGTGTAATTTTGAGTCAAGGTCACTGTGTGCATCATCTAGGTCAGCGTGGAGGGTGCAGTTGGTGCTGCAAATTGCAGGATGTTTCTCGTCTCCCGTCACCAGTAGATCATTGATGACTCAGTCGTGTCATCACTGACGAATAGTGACGGGCCGATACCGCTATTTTCTGACGGTTTTTATGCTTACCTAGTTGTCGTACCGGGTCTGAAGTTTTGTTTTGCACTGTATTTGGCAAAAGCCAACTTTTCTGTGCATTTAAGAGTAAAACATTGCATCATACCATTTTCCCAGACGGCCGGTTTTGTTACCAATAGAGCGGCAAGACTGATGTTATCTTTGGTCATAACACATTGTTTGAGTCAAAAGCTGTGCAAAAACACTGATTTTAAAAATCTTTTTAAAAATCTTTTTTTCAAAAACAATAAGTTTTATTAAAGTACTGTGTACTGTGATGGAACACGAGCCAGTGCTTGCACGGTTTCAGTCAAGAGACCACTGGAAAAGGCAATTTTGCAAAAATCGGGCAAAATTGTTGTTTTTGGTTCATTAATTGTTTCTCTGCTGTAGTATGTTAGTATGTCCAAAACTACCAGTTTTGATCAACTGTCTGAAATAGAAGCTCTATTTTCCAGCAGAATACAAACCAAAACTAGAAGATGTTTTTGAAAGTGGAAGCGGTCTCATCACTGTCATTGGATGCTGTCTGCAGTGCAGTGAATTGGTTCCCATACACACGTCGTCAGTGCCTGTATTTGTACACATTGCTACTCCCTCTGTGATTGACATGTGTTGTTTGGCACATAGCCAAGTTTCTGCATTAGACAGAGTCGTCATTGGACGTAAAGAGACCACAATGGCTAAACCATCAGCCATTATGGTATCAAATCAAACTGTGCAGAATTGTAGCCATTAAAACAAGATATAATGTCTTCACATAATTATGACTGCAATGAGCAATTAATGAGCAATTACTTCTGAATTATAAAGCTCCTGCCCCACTAAATGTGGTGGGAGCTTTTAGAGATTAAATTCAGCCAGAGTGGCATTCTGCCACCCGTGTCTAGCATTCCACCACCTGAAATTGCCGTTCTACCACCTAAAGTTGTCACTGCACCAGCCGTTTGGTCAGTTGATTTTCCGGAAAATCGTTAAAATTGTTGCCACCATAGGTTCAGATTTCAAGGCATGAATGCACCAAATTCTATTTCGACTGGGGCCCCTCCCTAGATCCCACTGGGAAGCTTAAACCTAGACCCCCTAGCTGGATTTAAGGAGCCTACATCTAAAGCGAGGGGAGGGGGAAAGGAGGGGATGGAAAGGAAGGGAAAGGGAAGAGAGGTGATGGGACTGAAGGGGAAGGGAAGTGGGAGGGAAAGAGAGGCGGAATGTACAGTTTAACCACCATGCTTTTGAGTAATCTAACCACGGGGAGCTTTAAGTGATGACAATGTGTATCTGTCTATCGCCAACGTTGATGCATAACTTTCACACACCAGACGGCGACACTGTTAATTCACAATGCAGAAATCTCCTGCTAGGGACAGTGGCTTATTGTCTCGACCCACGGGGTGATACACTTCTTGTCAACTGTCATTGATTGTCGACATTGGAGCTAAATTGTGTTTAATTGCTCACTTAAATGGTTCACTGTTGACATCGGACACTGATTTGACAGCGAAGCTACAAGAAGCCTAGCTGTTGCTGAGAAAGCCAATCTTTGTGCTGTGGTGACGAATTGATGCTGTTGATAATAATAGTAATTAATAATACCAAGATAAACTTTATGGTGCTGTTCATCATGCTGAAAGCATTGCAAGAGTTCATCCGGTTCATGCGATGAATGCAGCACAGCACCAGGTGGCTGCCAACCTTTGGACCAAGCCGGTTTGCTTGAGCCATAAGTTTGTTTTGATCGAGACCAACGTGTTACCAGTAAGCCATGCCATTGCCCAATCAACTGTTCTTTTGCCACACCAGAATTTCTTCAGCCAGATATAGCGTTAGTTATCATGTGGTTGTAGCAATATTCACCGTCATGTGCTACAATGTTCTATGCGACAAGTACGCTACTCGTCAGCTCTATGGCTACTGCCCGTCGTGGGCGCTCAACTGGCAACATCGCCGACGACACATCTTCAACGAGATTCACCATTACGGAGCAGATGTCATCAATCTTCAGGTATTGCTGGTCCAGGTTCATTGTTGTTCTGCACATGTTGTCTTGAGCGTAATGTGTGGAAGCCACCTGTTCCGTTAGACGGCCTTGCCTACGTGCTAGTCTCTTGTTTTTCTTTGGGCGTTAAATGGAATGATGATGTGAGACGGACAACCAAGCAGTCACACCTTTCAGCTGTTGTCCAAGAAATATGGAATTTTAGTAATAAAGAAAATTGTAATGAAGCAAAGTAATGATTTTTTGCAGGTAGTGTAGTGTACTAGTGTTAATGGATAGTTACACAGACACTTTGAAGCATTGTGTCCAAAAGACTACAAAAGCTTCTCTGAATGGTTTCCACGGTGCATGTGCACTTCGTTTTGTTCTGTTAGCAGTTGGTACATTGCTCTGTTTAAAATGAGACCTGTCCAGCATGCATAGTATACTATGCATGCTGGACAGGTCTCATTTTAAACAGAGCAAGGTACCAACTCTTCTTAACAGAACAAAACGAAGTGCACATGCACTGTGGAAACCATTCAGAGAAGCTTTTGTAGTCTTTTGGACACAATGCTTCAAAATGTACATTAACAACTGTGTTCTTGCCGTTCACTGATTGTAGTTGCTGAATCATTCTCACTGATGTCTGTATTGTCTACGTCGTTGTAGGAAGTGGAGACTGAACAGTTCTACAGTTTCTTTCTGCCGGAGCTGCAGGCCGACGGATACGACGGAATATTTGCGCCAAAGTCTCGAGCTCGAACGATGACCGAGGCAGACAAGAAGCATGTTGACGGCTGTGCAATATTCTACAAGCAGTCCAAGTACGGAGGCTCCGTCTGTCTAGTCGTGATATGATAGAGTAATGAAACGTGCAGTAAAAATGTGTAGTGAAAGACGTTACACAGTTGTACAAGCAGTGTGCTGGTGGCAGCCGTGATAGCCTTACATTGCATCCGGAAATTCTAGCAGGGAAGGAAACTACAGAGGAAGAGAATGGAAGGGAAAGAGAAGGTTGGGCATGACGGTTGACAGGATTTGGGGGTGGTGAATTAATGGGGTGGTAGTGTTGATGTGGACACAGATGTGGACACTCAGAAAATCTGTTGTTAACTAGTAACTGGTGAAAATTTTGCAGAATTAGTGTCAAAACAACAACATTCTGACAGTTTGCCAAACTGGGACTTGAGAACAAAAAGAAAGACCTTGAAGGCTGAAATTTTTTTGTGTGCCGACAATTTTTTATTTACTAGTAGAATATGCAGTAATCACTGTGGTGATACACTTATTTCACCTAACAAACATTCTCGACCAATTTTTGACCCAAGTTTGATCTCTGGGGTACTGGAATGGCAGTAGTGCTGTCTACTGTTTTAGCTACAAGTCCACTAAGTCACAGGAGTACTTAAAGTAGCTGCACCTGCAAACACCGTTTCTTTCTTTCAGACTAATTCGCAAACCAATCTACGTAGCAGTGTCGGGCAGAACAGCTACTGTTGTTGTTGTGCAGGTTTCGTCTCGTCTCTAAGTATCTGGTGGAGTTTAACCAGTTAGCTATTGAGGCTGCGCGGGGCTCACATGACATGATCAACCGTGTTATGACCAAAGATAACATCGGTCTTGCCGCTCTATTGGAAACACAACCGGCCGTCTGGGAAAACGGTATGATGCAATGTTTTACTCTTAAATACACAATATCTTGATGCACAATTGGCAACTTGGCAGGAGACAGTGGTTGCATCATTATACAGTTACAGCGACCAAACCAATGTTGGTCATCTCGTTACAAACACAATTGTTAATCTAAATGACGATCGTTAACATCCTTGCTGTGGTCTAAGATTTCAATCTTTTCACAAATGACTTATTATTATTATTATTTAGTGTCACAGATGTTGCCAAAATGTTATGATCAAAATTATGAACGTTGTCTGTTTGTTTTCAGCGTTGACACATTGTTTCAATTAATTGTGCTGTTTGCAAACAACGTCATAAATAGTTCAGACATGCAATAGCTTAATTGTGGCCGTTGGATGAAAGTTGTCCTAACCTTATGCTAACGCGCTTTGCCTAAGTCGATACAAATTTTCCAAGTACATATTTTCAACATTAAATGCTGTTAAATTTAAATCTCACACAATATTATGCCCATCAATCTTCACTTGTCCATTAGTGTGTTCGAATGCTTGTCTGATTGTGCTATCTATGTCAATTGCAATATTGAACAGCGCTATTTTGTGATGCTTTCTTGTTGTGTTGTTTTTGTGGCGTCTGGCTGGAAAATGTCACCAATGTTTTGTAGAAGTAAACTGGTGATATTATCCTGATGATGACGGTTGATCGTCGTTGATGTAGGAGGAACGCAGCAGCAGCAGCAGCTGTTGCTAGTGGCAACGTGTCACATTCACTGGGACCCCGACTACAGCGACGTGAAGCTGATTCAGACGATGATGTTGATGAACGAGCTGAAGAACATCGTCGAGGAAGTGACGTCACTTGGTGATGGTGGTACGTCCAGTGACTCCGACGACTGTCATCCGTGCTGTTCTGATGTTCCACTCATCCTCTGTGGTGACTTCAACTCGCTGCCAAACTCAGGTTCGCTCTCCACTGTTGACTTTGCTCTCACATACATCGATTTTGATGACATTTTGCAGAAATATTCAAAATACTCTAGAATACAGTTTGAGCTCGCGTCTCGGAGCATTTGAGCCTTTTGTCGACCTAACTTTGTCAATGACTCTGCCAGTCTCCAGACTGGCATTGAAAATGGTCTGGTGCACCCCAACCCCAACACACAACATCTAGTTACTTTTCGATCTTCGTTCACAATAGCAATGTTCTTGCTTGCTTACAAAAGAGCGAACGTGTCCTATCGTTTCACTGATGAATTGTCATCTTGTTGGGACACATTCGTCAGTGCCCGTGGCATGTGCGTGTTTAGGTGTTGTTGAGTTCCTGAACAACGCACAGCTCAGCGTGAACCACCGAGACTTCAAAGACATCAGTTACGACGGCTCTCTGCTGAAGCTGAGCGTGTCTGCCGACCGAGACGTCTACAGGCACGCCTTCAGTCTTGCTCAAGCGTACAGCACAGACGTGATGCCTTACACCAACTACACGTAAGCACTGTGCCGTGGCGCTGTTAGTAGTCGCAGTCGCTGCTGTTCAGTTTGAGAGTGTCATAGTTAAACAGTTGTGTCGATTATTGCAATATGCACCTTTGGTAACTGTTCTTGAGGCCCCGTGTGGCCTTGGGAGTGTTGTAGAATAAGCTCACTTCGTTTTCCTGGCCGACTGTCATAAAAGGTGACTAAACCACGGTAGTTTTGTTTTTCTGTGTTTTGCGTTGTTTGCTCTTTCTGGGCTGTGTTTAGTCTGCGTATTGTCTGTGTATTTTTAGTTTGTCTTCCGTGCTATATTTTCCAGTGTGTACTAACGGCAATGGCAGTGTATAGCCTAATTGTACTGATGTGCCATTAACAATCTTCTCAATCTACTCTTATGAACAGGCCATACCTTTGCCCGTGTTGCAGGTCTGACTTCAAAGGTATCATCGACTATATGTTCTACAGCCAGGACGTGATGAAACCGCTCGGACTTCTCGGTTTATTTGACACTAAGTGGTTTCAGGAGAACCGCATCGTCGGCTGTCCAAACCCACAGATTCCATCTGACCATCTCCCACTCTTCGTGGAATACGAGATGTACGCCGCGGCTGATTCGTCGGACAACGACTCCGTGTTCGCGGTATAGCAGAAGTGCAATACTTTACTGGCAGCTTTGCATTGAGTAGAGATGGACCGAATTTGTCTTTTTTCAGAACCAGGAGTGGAAATCATGTAGCTGGAATACTCAACTCCGGTTGCGATAGCGTTGTTTTGAAGCAAAATCAGGGAGCCCGTCCGTCTGCACATTTATTTGCTATGTCGGAAGAATTTAACCCTTTGACGTCCACTGTTGCCATATAGGTACAGCTATAAAGCATCCTAGCTGTGCCAGACTGGGTTAAGCCGCTCGCCATTTGTAATTTTTGTCATCTGAGCACTCTGACGCTCAGGGCTGAGCGTCAGAGTGCCCGGATGTCAAAAATTGCAAATGAGAGCTTAACCCGGTCTCTCACATTGGATGCTTTATAGCTGTACCCATATGGCAACAGTGGACATTAAAGAGTTAACACTTCACCTAATCTGGCCAAGTGACAGCTAGTTTTGGCCTAAAACGGTCGTCGACTGATTCGGCTATCGGTCCATCTCTATTGCGGTCTGTGTGTACACCGGTATTTAGTCGATACTGGTAGCGATTCTGTTATGTTCTGTGTGAGGTGCTGTGTGTGTGTCGTTGTTCTGTTGCTCGTTCGTTACTGTGTCGAGTTGTTATTTATGTGTCATTTGTTGCTGGCGTGTGCGTGACCGAGTGCATTTGTTTGTTTCAATGCTGGTGATGGTGACGACATATCTTTCAGTCGAGTCATTGTTATGATAATTTATGCCGCCATAAGCTGACTTTTTGTTGCTGTAATTCTTATACCAACCCTGCATTGGCTGTGTAGACGACTTTTAAATACTATTAATGATAAGGAAGCAGCGTTGTTTACTCCGTGCAGTGATAATGGGCCGCTCGTAGATCATTCGGAGTTGTTTGGAGTTGTTCTGTTTTTGTGTGTTCACTGTGCTGGGTGCCAATCAGTTCGTCAATATTTCTGTATCTTGTTCAATATTCTTTTATCGTGTTAAATATTCTTTATCATACTCCGAATATCATTCCATTTCAGAGCAAGTGTGGTGTAGCCCGGGGATAAGTATAAGTATTCTTCTGGATACTGTACTGGCCAATCGCGTAATCTCGTAGAGGTGAAGCCACCAATCGCTGAATAAAGCTGCCACCTAATATGGCGGACGTGATCTATTTTTAACCACAGGCAACAAAGGATTGTGGGATTCCTTGACAACCAATCACAAGAAAGCAGCAGCCAGTCACGGCATAAAGCTGTACTCCTGTCCGTCATATTTGGTGGCAGCTGTCGGAAGCAACACTTCAGCAGCTGGTGCCGACACTATTGTGTAGCCTGACGGGTATTGTCGGGCGTGATGTAGAAATATCTGCAGACTAATTTTAAAGCCTATTTATTGCTTATTTATGTACATTTTAACAGCTTATAGAAGACGAAATTATTCTGTTTGAGGTAATTTTTATACACAGTGTTGATTGTTTTCATCGCTTTGTGTCCTAGTCATCATGCTTAGACTTTGATCTCTATAAGTCTCTTTGAAGTGTCCGAGGGTCTGGAAGTCCACAGCTGTTTACATTCGTCGCGTTGTTCTGGTTTGTAAACGTACATGCAGGTACGTTGTCAGACATTTCGTGCTACTGTGTGGACAAACCTTCCCTAATACACACCTTGATGCCTGCCAGCCCTTGTAAATACAGGCCTGAGGCTCCGTTAAGAGGTGGGCCATCACACACTTTGTTACTCAACACGTCTCTGGCTGTTGTCCGACTTGTGGCAGTTTACACTAATGACTCACTTAAGCCGGTGATGCACGCTCAAGAAATTTGTACCAGAAACTTGTGCAAGTTGTCTCACACAAGATACTTGCACGTGTGTCGGTCAATCTTGTACAAGTTTCTTGCTCTATTTCACCAGAGAAACTCTCCAGCACGTGACTCGAATGGTGCAGTGTGATTGGCCGGCCAATTGTTATCGATTTTGTTGTCGTTAGTTTTCGGTTGCTTTCACCGAGATGGAATGGAACAGTGATGAAATTGGTTTCTTAATAGATTTTATTCTGAAAAAGATGTTTGTGTACGATTATTTGGAGGTGGATTACCAAACTGCATCAAATATATGCAAGTTTCTGGTACAAGTTTCTTGAGCGCATGTCGCTGGCATTAGCCAGAGTACACTGCATACGGATGGCGCTCTCGGATTGGCGTGCATTGCAGTGTGTCCAAATAGGGCCTTGGCACTGGCACACAGGAGAGACATGCGTTGGTGTTGCCCTGAGGGAAGGTGGACTTTCATTTTCAAGTGTTCATAATCTCATGTAGAAATGCTTCAGTCTTTTTTCCAGAATTAGATCTGAAATCAGGATTCATTGATGAAGATAAAGATCATGTTTCAATGAAGTGTTCTGTTATTGTACAATACCTGCAGTCGTTAGATCATTAATGACTTGTGGTTGACATTGTAGTACATCGTCAGAATGAATTGGTTCACGTGAATTGTGTGTCACAGTATCAACTTCAACTGCAGTGTTTTGTAAAACTAACGAGATCGTGGACACCTTTATTCTACTCAGCTGTCGTTCCTCGTCATTGTTATTGTAATTATATTAATAAATATTAAATATATATTATAATCTTCAACTGAATCTCTCGCTCTGTAAATACATAACGTTTATATTTTACACAGAATTTATGTATACACAGGTCTGCCGCTAGCTTGCTATTGGTTAACAGTTTGTTTCATTTCGTCAGTTTTTCTGTTAAATGACTGCTTGTTTGCTGTCCACACGCATGTTACAGTTTGATGTACCACTGGCTGACTGGTACTCTGATGCCAGTTAGATACAGTCATCACAGGTGCTAATTGGAGCGTGGTTGTACACGTTAACGTTGCCAAACATGAGTGTGTTCACACTGAAGTCATAGTTTGACTACATCTTCCTCCGTTGTCAGCTGATTTCAATAGTAATCGTACCATTGAATTCATCGTTTGTCTTATAGCATGAAAATGAAAAATATGGGGTGATTTTGTCGAAAATTTGGGGTTACAGGTCGAGTCACAATGGCATTTAGCCCACAGAGGTTTGTTGCGTCTTTGTGATGTGAGTGAAATGTTATTGCTAATTCCTTAGCCAAAAACAGATGTCTGTGACATGTGCTGCACTGCAAAAAACCTAATTTCTGCAGTTAACGATCAAAAAATCAGCCTTTTAGTTGTATCTCACCTCACCTCAGACTTTAAAATTTTGGTTGTTTTTAATTTGTTACATAACAGTTTTTGAACTCAAAATTTATTGGTGTTTGGAGTTAACCGCCTTTGGCTCCTTAACCCATAGCAGTTGAGAGAGAGAGAGAGAGAGAGAGAGAACTTTATTAAGCCACGTTAACAATTAACTATTAATAAACACAATATTAATATGACACGTGGCAGGCTGCCAGAAAAGGCTAACGCCTCCAGCACATCTAGTATCTCTCCACAAGTCATCTGGGACGGTCTGTATACGTATAATTATAATAATAATAATAATAACGGTGACCATTTAATGCACCATAACATGATGCAGTTATTACAAGGGCACTGGTGCTGACAACCTCTAAACCATCGAAAAAACCCACTTTGATCCCCATCCAGTGCAGGCCTTGGGAGCAACAGAATAGGTCCGACCTGTACCTGGCAGGATGGCATACAATGCCCCGAAACCTAGTTTCATTTGCTTTAGTTCCTGCATATTGTGCTGTTGAGAATCTATTCACATGCATATGTATTTTTCTTGCATGTTTTGTTTTTTGTGTTCTTATTCGTTGTAGTCCTGTTTACATGTAGTTTTGTCAATATCAGTCCAGTGGTTGGTTAAGAAGGCTGAGTGTCGTGCACCAGTCAAGAGATTGACTCCGAAAATCGTCTTCAAATGGGGCGTTATACCTTATCAACTCCAATCTTTGGTCCCCTTACGTATTTCTTCTTTTGTGGCATGCACCAGTAGGAGTGCTTGGCGCCAAATGTAGACATCAGTCTCCAGAGTGCACGATTCTGAGCCACAACGATTGCTTTGTTAAGGGAGAGGTTTTTGGATCTCCAAATGGGCAGCTGTTAAGATCTTGGCATCTGTTTCGTCTGGTATTTGTGCATCGTGGCTAACAGACAGAAACGCCGTGCTTGGACAATGGCCAAAAGGTGTGGTTGCTTGGTTGTCTGTCTCGCCCCATCGTTCCGCACGTGGTGGTTCCATTTGATTCTTAATAGTTTTCACAGACGCCATTGCTTGAGGGCATCTTTCTCAGTGACTGCCCAGCACTCAGAGCCGTACCGGAAGATGGGTAGGTATTATACCCTTACTGGAGAATTATCTCTGTTTTACCATAATTACTTGATGCTGCATTCTGGCCAACTGGAACGGGTAGAACATGCTAGTAACATGTTCACATTTGTGGCTTTGCTGTTGGGGGGGGGGGGGGTGGGTGACGCGTCTCTTTCTACCTGCCACTTATTTGACAACCCTTCCTTCCAGTTCGAGTAAATGCAATGGCTACATTTATTGGGTAAAAATTTTGGTCAAAAGTTTTACGGAAGGCATGTATATTATTTTATATTACAGTAAAGTCCTTACTGAGCCACAGTTGTACATTGTATGGTGGTGGTTTCTGTCGCAATAACACTGTGAGACTGTGCCTACCCACAGAGGACGCCAGGCTGAGTGGCTGGCTACATACTGAGATGGTTTAGCTGCCCACAGATGGTCACCCATCCCAGTACTAACCTGGTCCGACGTAGAGTTGAGACCAGTCGAACTATCATAGCAGTGCATAGTACTGATGCGTTTTTAAAATATTTATGAGACTGTTCTGAGTTACCATACAGAGCTATTGGCAATGCCGTTCTTTCATTAGATTTCTTATATTTATATGTTTTATGTCAGTATTATTACAGTAACTTTGCATAGTATGATGTAAATAGGATTACCTATAAAGGACGTCCGCATCAAATTGTCAAAAACCGACCCTCCGTTTCCAGTCCCCATTGGATTCATGTTGACCGTTTTTTGGGGTCAAACCAATGATCCACACTGTAGGGTCATCGGTTTAACCCAAAGTAAATGTACTACAAGTAAACATACTCAAATACCACTTGAGTACTAAAAGTCTGGCTGTAAATTCATCCTGCCAAGGGTAAGCACGCTGCCCTCCTGCCGCGGACGTCCTTTGTGGGGTCCCTTTGTACAAATGAATTCGTGCGTTTTTCCTGTAGGAAGTTTTAGGTATGTTGCACCTGTTGGTAATTGACAGTGTGTTCTATTGTTCGCAATTTTTCCTTGCACTGTTGCACTTTCTATAGCAGTTTTGTGCTGTACTTATACGTGTGTTAATTAACAATAGTCAGGTCTTTGTTAGACGCCACTGTTCATTTTCCACAATTTCTCATGATAGTGAATGAATCTTTTTTGTACATCTTGTCAATCTTCAGTGCTGTTGGACACATTGAAAGTGTAGCCAGTTAATTCACCCTAGTTTTCCAAAGTAGCTCAGCTCTTCTCCGTAATGTGTATAGTGAAACAAGTGTCTGTCAATTTAGAGTAACTCAGCTAAGTTGGGCCAGAAACAGCACATATTGCAAAATGGTTAAAGAACAGTTTTGTACATATTTCTGAGCAGGGTTGTAGTCTCAGTCTCGAACGTCTCGGTCTCAGCATCAAACGTCTCATTTACAAGCCTGATTCTGAGCAGAGTCCATAAATACGAGCGTTTTACTGACCCTATTGCATACATAGTTGTATCCACATGGCAACAGTTGGCCTCAAAGGGTTAACGTTATTGTGACGTGGCTGAGTGGTTACGCAGAGTGTAGACCGGGCTGACTTGGATGTGATGCGTGCCATGACCTACAGAAGACTTTCACGACATCAACAGCAGCAGAAACTCGATGAAAATACCCTGAAGCTTCAGACAGTTTCCATGTGAATCTGTGTTAGCCATCAGTGGAGTGGTGTGCATACATGAAGACACTGCGGACATGCCAGTCCCACAGTCAACTGTAGGAGAAAGAACTTTGGCGGTTTGCCGAGTAAATTCTTACAAGCCAGATGAAATCTACACTATCCAACCAAATGTCACAATGCTGCAGAAAGACGGTAGATATCTTTTCTCTTTGTTAAAAACCATTTCTATTAGAACAGTCAGACAAATTGGGCCGTTGTACATGCATTGCTATCTGAATATTGAGTAATGAGAAACCTGGTTTGACTACACTGTAACTTCCCACATTCACGACAGCTCTGCTGCAACAGTTTGAACTACTGCCAAAACACTGATCAGTTTCACATCAATCAATACAGGACATTTGTTAATCGGTCAAGTTAAGACGAGTATTCCACTACGACAACAGCAGCACTGTTTTTGATGACAAAGACTTGTTAGGCCGAGTAATGCTGGGACACCAGACACCAAACAACTTAACTAGGCTACATGATGTAGCTAATACAAGGGTAAAAACCAATGTCAGCAACATCTGCATTTTCCAGGTCAGCAGCACAGTTTTCAGGATTTTTCCAACCCTTTCCGTGCCTATGGTCACTTTCACGACTTTTCAAGGCCTTGAAAATTTCTACTTAAGATTGAAGGACGTTCCATACTCTGCCAGGATGTGTAGCAACCCTGAACCAATCAGTGGGCTTGACGAGCTTGTGACGAGGATAGGAGATGAAATGAGGACTCTGTGTGGATTACTGGATTCAGAACCAAAAATGTGTGTGTGTGTGAGGGGATATCGTAAGTTACTCCAATCTCTCACGCTCATCTCTACTCTGTGCGTCATAGCAAACATCGCTATCAGGCAGAAAGTCCGCGACGAGACTTGAGTATGACGATGATGAAGCCGGCTGAACAGTCGAGTCTGATGCTGTGTTTTGCCTACATGACGTGTTCACGGGACACATCTGTTGCTGTGTTTTATAGCCTACATGACATGTCCAAGAGAGAGTTTCATTGACGACACCGGAGCGTCTTCATCATGCATGCCACAGCTCTGCAACACACATCAATCATACCTTCTTTACCTTCTCTCACCGTGGTTAACACTAGCGCTGGCTGGATAAAGTTTACTTTTGTGACATTCAGTACATTTAAACATGTTCGCTGCCAATGACGAGTTATCTCGTCAATTAATGTGCATCGTCAAGTGCCACTGACGAGTATACTCGTCATTCAGTACATGTAACTCAGCCGTACACCAGCACCACAGAACATAACCAGCTGGCACCTTGGCAAAACTAAATACTACCCAGGGATGGCAGCCAGGGAGGGAAAAACTGGCTTAGCAGCAAACGAGTCAAGTAATTAAACAAACATGATGTAAATAATTTTGAAGATGATACTACAAGTGTGATGAGTCAAACAGCAGTGTCAAAGCACTGAAGGAGGGTGGTACTGGTTAGTCATCCAGACAGGCCTGAATCTCACCAGGCTCACCTCACCATGTTACAGTAATACAACAAGCATGTATGTACAATAAAGAAAATTCAAAAATAAGCAAATAAACACATACACAAATAGACCTACGCACAACCAGTGAACCCAGTGATACGTGATAGAGTTGCTTAAATGATTGTACAAGTACAGAATGCTACAAAACACTAGTTAGACAGCAGTACCAGCAATATTTGCCCCTTTGCAGCTCCACAAATCCAGAACCAAATTGCCATTAAAACTTCACCGTCACTCAACTGTGTCATTCTAACACCACCTTAAAACCCATTATTTCTCCATTCCGTGAGATTCCAACCCACCGAGCGGCTGCCTACACCACAGGCTCAAGTTTACTGCTAACGCCGGTGAGTCAACACATTTATTATATTACATAACGTTGACACAATCAGTGTTTGGACGTGGCTCGTCCACACCAAGAAACACATGTCCAGTGCTCAGTGTGAGCCTGGGCAGCAACAGCAAACACCTTGCAACACTCAGGTCGACGCAGTAGCTGGGTACAACAATGGTCCACCAGAACCGTTAACTTGTTGGGTTGGAAATCAGAACATCACAACTGACCATTAGTCAGTCACTCAGCATCGGTAGCCAGCAGCATATTGATGCAGGGGTAGGAGGCATTAGTGTTGCGCGATACCAAGATACTACCGCGGCACCGCGGTACCATTTTTCTACGGTACCAGTACCGTGGGCTTTACGGTACTATTTAGTACCGCAATACCACAATTACCGCGGTTCTTCAGCACGGTATTGTCCGATGTTGACACACAGTAACGAACATCTGTTAGACTGCATTGTATTTGGACTCCAGTTGCAATCTTCGGCTTGTCCTCTGTCGTTCACTGCTAAACTGCACACGTTTTAGTTACTTATTTTATGTTGGCCAAATAAGTGACGGATGTTATGGGCGTAAGCGAAGTGCTTCTGTGCCCATAGGCCTATCGTTATTTAGAACAATGGTAAACTCGAAGAACTCAAAATTCAACTCTCTACTCCCGGTTCCTGATAATTCTGCTTCCCAATCGTATCTAAGTTCTTGTGATGCTCAGTGTTTATCCCGTCTATTTTTACCCGCGACGCTATGCTAGCGCGGATAATAGCGATCGTAACGTGTCTGTCCGTCTGTCCGTCCGTCTGTCTGTCACGAGCCGGTATTGTGTCAAAACGAAGAAAGCTAGCGTCGTGATTTCTTCACCTTCTGGTAGCCCCAAGACTCTAGTTTTCTGATGCCAAATTTCATCCCGACATTTCAAGGGGTTCCCCCGAGCGGGGGCCTCAAACAAGGGAGAGGCGGGTAAAAGTCACGTGGGCTTTCCATTGACACAAAGATCGATGACCTTGGATGACCTTGAACTGTTGTAGGGTCAAATTTTGTCGGAATTTCGCCTGATTCGTGATTTTGTGAGGCAACAACGGCTAAATGAATGAAGATAGACCCATAATGTGTGCGACAAAATTGTAGCCCACTAAATGTACTTTTAGCGGTGAATAGATTATGTTGATATCTCATGGCGTTCCGCCGCTATGGGGCGTCAAACAAGGGAGGGGTGGTAAAAACAAGGTATTTTCGAGCTAAATGCGTCAATATCCAGGCTTGTTAACGATACTTGCAAAAAGTATTGCCAATAACGATACCAATACTTTACACTGAAAGTATTGCCGATACCAATACCGATACTTTTGACGAGTCTTGAGACGTCACTGTATGAAAACGTCTTGCTGTTAAGGCACTTTTGATAGCGATATAACGAATTTCTATTTTGAACTGACTGCTCCCGTCTCAGTCTGTATGAACAAAAAACTATTGATCACGGGAGACTGAATCATTTTTCTTACCGATAATCCGATATTTTCTGACTTTTTAAACAGTCAGTACAGTAACACTATCAGACTACACTTTATTACCACAAAGCCGTTCATATTGCATGCGCTCTTCGTGTGCATGAAACTTGAAGCCACATCGTAGAAGCACACGCACGTGCGTCGAATTCTCAGAGAGGCTGACGACTGCTTGCCGCAGGCTGGCTGCCTCGGCTGAAGTCAAAACGTTTTAAAACAGTTAGGCCTACAGTACAGTGAGCTGTGATAGCATTAGTGTCACACGCCAGTCCGAGCTATGAAGTTGCCTCATTAGGCCTACTATGCCGTGTGTTACGAGCTTCCCTGCCGCGCGACCCGTGCGTTGAGGGTGCAGATCAAAGCCGTCCTTACGCTAATGCAAGCCTAGTTCAGTGCTTTCGCCGCTCAAGCGTTGTCGGCCGTGGAAATGTATTGGTATCGCGATATTTACGGCCCAGCAGTATCGCCGATACCTTATCGATAACTCTTTTCAAAAGTATTGGCGATAACTCCATCGATAGCAAAAAAATATCGGCGATAAAGTATCGGCAATACTCGATACTTCGATATTAACAAGCCTGTCAATATCTCGAAAACGGTAGGAGATACGTCCAAAGTTACTATTAATGACTAATAGGAAGTCGTACATGGACTTTTGATTGACACCAAGGCCGATGACCTTGGATGACCTTGGACTCTATAAGTTTGAATTTTCAGACAATTTCTCGGGATTTCGCAGATTTCGGACGCAACAACAGCTAAACGAATGAAGATAAACCAGTATTGTCAACAACAACGTTGTAAGCAAGTCGAATTGGA
>Ga0056114_1000112_pt1 | contig 21084 bp, 17 predicted proteins | sample WorMetHERISLAND1_FD_77005 | JGI IMG/M metagenome (GOLD analysis project Ga0056114, IMG submission 77005) | Marine gutless worms symbiont microbial communities from Max Planck institute for Marine Microbiology, Germany - Olavius loisae HERON... ...
GTTCCTAAAGGAGTGCGAATGGCGGTTCAATGGAGGTGATCACCGGGAACTGCTTAACCAATTAAAGACATGGGTGAATTCGAGACAAAAACGTCCTTAGCTAGGACAGCCCCTTGTTTTTTTTCTAGAATCCTCCCTGGGAAACTCGGGGCGCATGCCGAGGGCCCTCCTCGGTACGCGCCCCACTTTTTTTCCATTGAAAAACGGCCCGCAACGGCCGATTTCCAGAAGACGAAGCCGGTTGAAAACTGTATCGACAGTCGTCGATACTGCTAATAAGCTGTTCATATCTTTGGAAAAGGTGCCATTCACGTTGACTGATCCCGTCGAATTGGTGAATGGTTGGTCAACGGAAGTAAACGGCTTTGGTCTGAGAGCTCGGTAAATGGCTTCGAACGGCAGCACCATATTCATCGTCGACGACGACCCGCTGGCGGTGAAGGTCATGACCGCCATCCTCGAGGGCGCCGGCCATCGCGTGAGCGCGACGACGGACAGTGTCAGCGCCTTCGACAAGATCCTCGAAGAAAAACCGGAATGCATCATTTGCGATTTGATGATGCCGGAAGTGGACGGGCTTCACCTTTGCAAGCGGATTCGGGCGACGCCGGAACTGGAGAATTCCAAATTCATCATGGTGTCCGCCAAGGCTTACGAGTTCGACCAGAAACGGTCCTTTGATTTCGGTGCCGACGGTTACATCCGAAAGCCATTGAATACCGATACCTTCCCCGACAAAGTCAACCGCATCCTCGATGACCATATCGACATGCGGTTCTGGGGGGTACGCGGCACGCTTCCGGTGTCCGGGGACTCCAGCCTCAAGTATGGCGGCAACACGTCCTGCGTTTCGATCGAGTTTCCGCGCCAACAGTTGTTCGTGTTCGACGCCGGCAGCGGCATCAAGGCGCTTGGCGATTGGTTGCTGTCGCAGAGTCGTAAGCGGATCCGGGCCAAGATCTTCATCTCGCACCCCCATTGGGATCACATCAACGCCTTCCCCTTCTTTGTGCCGCTCTACCAGCAGGGCAACGAATTCGAGATCCTTGGGCCCAACCAGGGCGATACCACGATGCGCGAGTTGATCTCGGCACAGATGGACGGTGTCTATTTCCCCATCACCTTCGTCGAGTTCGCCGCACGCGTGTATTTCCGCGACCTCGAAGAGGAAACCTCGGAGGTCGAGGGCATCGAGGTGCAAAGCAAGCTCCTGAGCCATCCCGGGAAATGCCTCGGCTACCGGGTCAACTACAACGGCCGCTCGATCTGCTACATCACCGACAACGAGATGTTCCTGGAGGAGAGCGAGTTCCACTCGCCCTACTATGAAACCCGCCTGGCCGATTTCTGCCGCGATGCGGACGTCCTGATCACGGACACGACCTATACCGACGAGGAATACGAAACCAAGGTCGGTTGGGGCCATTCCTGCATCAGCAAGGTCGTCGAACTGGCCGATGCGGCCCAGGTGAAAAAGCTGTTCCTGTTCCACCATGACCCCGACCAGTCGGACGCGGCGATTGATGAAAAACACTCGACCGCCGTCAACCTGCTGGCCAAGCGGAACTCGTCGACGGAAGTCGTCACCCCCCGCGAGGGTCAGCATTTCAAAATCTGAGTCCCGCAAAACCCCGAGCCGACCGGGTTTCGGGCCCAAAAGCGCAACCCCAGGAGGATAGACCATGGCCGGAACCGTCGAATCCCGGATTGCCGAACTCGGTATCGAACTGCCCGACCCCTCGGCACCTGCCGCCAATTACGTACCCTACGTGGTTGCCGGCAATCTCGTTTTCGTCTCCGGCCAGGTGACCGTATTCAACGGCGAAAAACGGTTCATCGGCCGTGTCGGCGAGGACCTCGATGCCGATCAGGGGTACCAGGCGGCACGCCTCTGCGGCCTCAACCTGATCGCCCAGGTCAAGGCGGCCTGCGACGGCGACCTGGACCGCATCAGACGAGTCGTCAAACTGGGCGGTTTTGTCAATTGCACGCCGGACTTCACCGGCCAGCCGGGCGTGATCAACGGAGCCTCGGATTTGGTGGTCGAGGTTTTCGGTCCGGAAATCGGATCCCATGCCCGGTTCGCCGTGGGCGCGCCGGTGCTGCCGCTCGGTGTCGCCACCGAAGTCGACGCCGTCTTCGAGATTACCTAATCGAAGGTCAACGGCACTTCGGCTTCATCTTGACGAAGCCGTATCCGAACACGTGGTCGCGGCCCGGTTTTCCGAGATCGACGGTCGCTTTGGCGAGCGTATTGCGCAATGTCGTCACTCGGGCCCGCTTGCCGCTGGCGATCTGCGAACCGAGCAGGGCCGTGATATAGGGCGTCGCGAAGCTGGTCCCGGTCATCGACTTGGCACCGCCCGGTACGGCGGTGAAGATGCGGACCCCGGGGGCGGCAAAATCGATGTATTTGCCCCGGTTGGCGTGGCTGTAGATTCGCCGCTGGGCGCTCACCGCGGTGACGGCGACGACGTCCTTGTAGGCGGCCGGGTAGGCCGGCCGGTCGGCGCGTCCCCAGTTGCCGGCCGCCGCCACCAGGATCAGGTTCTTCTTCTTGGCCTTGTCGAAGGCCATACGAAGGGTCTTGTTGTCGGTACCGGCGACGCTGAGATTGATGGCATGGACCCTCGATTTGGCCAGCCAGCTCAAGGACTTGAGAAGCCCGACGGCGGTGCCGACCTTGCTGCCGTCCTTCTTCCTCTCGAACATGCTCGCCGCCAGGAGTTCGGCGCCGGGCAACAGGCCGCCCCATTTCGGCTTGCCGACCAGCATCGTCGCCACTGCCGTTCCGTGCACCCGCGGACCGGGTTTGCGCCCCTTACGATGAAAGGAGCGGAAGCGTACGTTCTGTCCCCTCAGTGCCGGCTGTTTCGTATCGACACCGGAATCGATCATGCCGAGGCGCACGTTGGAACCGCAGTCGGCGGCGGCCGATTTCCAGCCCATGGCGGCGCGAGCATTGATCTGCCGGGCTTGCGCCTCGAAAGCATGGTTGGCGTCGATCGTGGCGCCGGGAAACCGGCCCGCCAGTTGACGCACGGCCTCGGGCACGGTGACGCCGGAAGGCACGCGGAGCCGGTAGACGGCGAGACCGAGGCCATCCAGATTGACGCTCTCGGTTATCCGGTACCCGAGACCGCCGACAACCTCCGGGAAGTCCTTCGGCGGATTGAGGACCAGAACCTCGCCGGGCTCGAACTTGTTGGCCGGATGATCCGGGTCTTTGTGAAACAGGTTCTTGTTCTGTCGTGACCTCGTGCCCTTTTTCTTGGGCGTTTTCACGCTCTTGACCTTCCCGGAATCGAGAATCTTGACGTCGGCGCCGGCCGGCCTGCCGTCCAGCACCATCAGGGCCAGGGTCAGGGCCGAAACCGCAACCAGTTTCAAGGCAATACGCACCGCGTTTCCTCCAAAAGCGACGCGAAAAAGCCTAAAGGAATTGAACCCAGCCGACAACATGGCGTATGCACTCTGAGACCCTAGGTACCGGTTCGTCGTCGCCGCGAACGCCAACGGGGGGCGAACAGGGCGGCAGCCTTTTTGGGCCGGGTCGTTGGGTGCCCTCGGCCGGTTCGTGCAACCTGCCCGCCAGCTCGACCAACAGCAGATCGGTGTTGGTCCACAGAAGGGTGTCCAGTTTGGCCGAACAGCGCTTCGGGTACGTGGGTCTTGGACGCCCTCCTCCGCGTCCACGACGGCTCCGGGTTTATCCCGATGATTGAAGTTCTTCGGCTTGTCGATCGCCGCCAGAAGACGACGGGAGTCGAAAATCGCTGCCAATCTCTCCGCCGCCGCACACGCCGAACATCATGTCGGCGGCGATCAGAACCGCCGGTTTCCCGGACTCATTCCTGGTCCTTGTTTTCGAAGTCTTCTTCGCGTTGGTCTTGCCCACGTTGGATTGTTGGATCGAAACTGACCACAACAAGTGGCTATTGTTTTCGGGTAATGCGCAGGTTCAACGCGCCGCTATTGTTGTGGTACATATTTGGCAGATCGTTGGCGAAGGCGCAAAAAGCACCGCTCATGGGCGCCGTATAGTCCTCGACACCACCCTTGCCCCGGATGGGAAACACCTCCGTACAGAAGGAATCAGCCTCGCAGCGGGCGTGTACGGTCCCCATGAGCCGGAACAAAGGTTGCGACGGCTCGCGCCACAACGGCTGGGTCAACTGAATGAGGATCGGAAGCGGTTCAATCCATCCGTCCTCCGTCGCATCCCGAGATTTATCCTTCCAAGAGTTGGATTTGACCTCGAATGCATAGACGCCGCCCCTCTCGAACGTCAGGCCGCTCGCGTTCCAAGGATCGCCAGCATTCACTTGAAGATCGAAGCTTCTTCCGACGGCAAGCGCCGTCAATGGGGCCGCCCTCAAACATCCACATTCATAGCCGCAGAATTCGCTTATCGGAGCATCCTCTTCTTCTCCCGAGATCCAACCGACGAGCGCCAGGGCACCGACCACCAAGACCAGCCCCTTGAGGACAGCGTAACTCGAGCTCCTTTGAAGCCACCGCCAAAAATCGGCGAAAAATCCGGGATCAGTCCGCATCGCGACGTCCTCCCGCCGGGGCCTCGGGCCCCGTCCTCGACAGCCTCTTCAACAGGTCTTTCCGAGCCGTTTGGTTGGCCCGGGCATTGCCGTAGCGGAACCCCTCGCGCAGGATGAAGAGGACAAGGAAAAAACCGAGGAAACAGATACCCCACCACGGGTTGTTGTGGAAAAAGGCCGTGAGGAAACCGTCGAAGAACTTCGGCAAGATATAGAGGAAGACGTCTCCGATCGGTCCGGTGATCCACTCACGAACGAACCCGGTAACGCCGGTGAACGCGCCGGCCTGGAACGGAGGATATTTCCAGAACCAGGCGGACAGCAGAATTACGGCGAGGGTCGCCTCGACGAATACCCGGTAAAGCCGCTGGCGGGCTTTTACCCAAAGGGTTGGCAACCGCACCGCTTTCAGTCCACAGTAGCACGATGACGGGAACGACCGACGCAGACCGTAACCTGGCTATGGAAGCCGTCCGTGTGACCGAAGCGGCCGCCATCGCGGCTGTCCGTTTCATGGGCCAAGGGGATGAAAAAACCGCCGACCAGGCCGCCGTCAAGGCCGCTCACATGGCTCTCCACAACATGATGATCGACGGCACCATCGTCATCGGCGAAGGGGCCCAGGGCGAAACCAGCCGATTGTTCGTCGGCGAAAAGGTCGGCACCGGTGACGGTCTCAAGGCGCAGGTCGCTGTCGTCCCGTTGGAAGGCAAGAGCATCGTTGCCCGCGGCGGGCCCAATGCGCTCTCTGTCATCGCCATGGCCGAGGACGGCGCCTTCCTGTCGGTCCCCAATATCTATATGGAAAAGATTGCCGTCGGTCCCGGCCTGCCCAACAATGTGGTCGATCTCGACCGTGAACCCGATGAAAACTTGGCGAGCCTGGCCGACGCCAAGGGTGTCGCCATATCAGACCTCGTCGTTTACCTGCTCGACCGGCCGCGTCACGGCCAGCTGATCACCAAGATCCGGGAAGCCGGGGCCAGGATCCGGTTGATCCAGGACGGCGACGTCAGCGGCGTCATTCAAGTCACCGAGAAAAACACCATCGTCGATGCATACATGGGAATCGGCGGCGCTCCGCAGGGCGTCCTCGCCGCCGCCGCGTTGCGCGGCGTCGGTGGGCAAATGCAAAGCCGGCTGGTAATCCGAAACAACGACGAAGGCGCCGCTGCCAAGGCCGCCGGCATCGAAGACGTAAAGAGGAAATACACGACGGAGGAAATGGCTTCCGGAAACATCACGTTCGCTGCGACGGGTGTCACCTACGGCGCCATCCTCAACGGAGTCCGCACCACGCTCGACGGCGCGGTCACCCATTCCCTCGTCATGCGATCGGCGACCCGTACGCTTCGCTTGATCGAAGGTCACCATGACTTCCTTCGGCGAGACCAAGGGGATTAGGGCGGCCACGTCCAGCGCTACTGCGGCGCCCTTTCTAGGGATCGAGCATTCGCTTGCCGGTAAACGATGGGTTGGCCGGGAAGCCGACGAGCGCCGTGCGCTGACCTTGGCGCAAAAACTGCATCTGCCGGAAATCGTCGGGCGCATATTGTCGTCGCGCGGCATCGATGCCGACACGGCGCCTTCCTTTCTCGAACCCCGGTTGCGGGATCTGTTGCCGGAACCGGAAGCGTTGGCGGATATGGACGTGGCGGCCGAGCGGATTGCCAGCGCCGTCATGCAGGACGAACGGATCGCCGTGTTCGGCGACTACGACGTCGACGGTGCCACCTCGTCGGCCTTGTTCACTCGGTTCCTGAGGGTTGTCGGCGGCCGCTGTCGCGTTTACATCCCCGATCGCATCCGCGAGGGCTACGGCCCTAACGGCCCGGCGCTTCTCGAACTCAAGAACGAAGGTGCCTCGGTGATCGTCACGGTCGATTGCGGAACCGTGGCCCATGACCCCCTGGCGGTCGCCGAGGATGCGGGGCTCGATGTCATCGTCGTCGACCACCACGTGGCGGAACCCAGCCTTCCGTCCGCCACCGCCATCGTCAACCCCAACCGCATCGACGACGACAGCGGCCAGGGGCAGCTCGCTGCCGTCGGTGTCGCGTTCCTGCTTATCGTCGCCATCAACCGCGTCCTTCGGAACGCCAGCTGGTATCAGTCGCGGCCGGAACCCGACCTGACCCAGTGGCTCGATATCGTTGCCCTTGGCACGGTCTGCGACGTGGTGCCGCTAACCGGCGTCAACCGGGCCTTCGTCACTCAGGGGTTGAAGGTCATGGCCGCACGGCGGAATCCCGGCATCCGCGCCCTATCGGACGTGGCGCGTATGGACGAGGCGCCCGGTGCCTACCATTTGGGATTCGTGCTCGGTCCGCGCGTCAACGCCGGCGGCCGCGTCGGCGCGCCGGATCTGGGAACCCGCTTGCTGTCCACCGACGACACCGGCGAGGCCGCCGAGATCGCCGAACGGCTCGACAAGTTCAACCGGGAACGCCAGGCGATCGAAGAAAAAGTTCTCGCCGAAGCCATCGAAACCACAGAAGCCGGTGACGACCCCGGCCCGGTGATACTCGCGGTCGGCGACGGATGGCATCCGGGGGTTATCGGGATCGTCGCCAGCCGTTTGAAAGATCGCTACAACCGGCCCGCCTGCGTTATCTCCTTCGACGGCGACACCGGTTCGGCGTCGGGGCGCTCGGTCAGCGGGGTTGATCTCGGTGCCGCCGTCATTGCGGCGCGCCAATCGGGACTACTCGTCAAGGGCGGCGGCCACCAGATGGCGGCCGGTTTCACCGTCGAGAGGCCGATGCTCAAGAACCTGAAGACCTTTCTCGACGAGCGGATCGGAACCGCAATCACCGAGGGCGGCATCGTGCCGACCTTGCGCCTCGATGGCGTCGTCGCGCCAGGCGCTGTCAACCTGGACTTGATCCGGGAATTGGCCCGCGTCGGTCCGTTCGGTTCCGGCAACCCGGAGCCCCGATTCGCCCTGCCGAACGTCCATCTCGACTATGCCGCCGTTGCCGGGTCGGACCATGTTCGGGTCAGCGTCGCCAATCAGGGAGGGCGCCAGTTGAAGGGGATCGCGTTTCGGTGCCTGGACCGCCCGTTGGGGAAATTCCTGCTCGATACCAGCGGACGGCCCATGCATTTAGCCGGCCGCCTGCGGGTCAACCGCTGGCAGGGCAGCGAATCCCCGCAGATTCTGATCGACGACGCGGCACCGGCGTGGTGATAATTGACGAGGAGGGTGCGACGTGATGGACAAATGGGACCGCAGGTTCTTTGGCCTCGCCGACTTTATTTCCGATTGGTCGAAGGACCCGTCGACCAAGGTCGGCGCCGTTATCGTTCATCCACAGACGAAACGGATCGTCTCGACCGGCTTCAACGGATTTCCCTCGGGCGTCGAAGACGCCGAGGAACGCCTCAAGGACCGCGCCATCAAGTATGAAATGGTCGTTCATGCCGAGCAGAATGCGCTCGTTTTCGCCGGACCGCAGGCAGAGGGGGGTACGCTCTATGTGACGCCGTTGCCGCCCTGCGCACGATGCGCGGTCTTGATCATCCAGGCTGGGATCAAACGGGTGGTTTGCCCGACTCCGGACTTTTCCCACGAGCCCTGGGCGACACAAAGCCGGATTGCGGAGGAGATGTTCAACGAAGCCGGCGTCGAGGTCGAGTACGTCGATCCCGAGTGAAGAAGAGGAGCCGGTAAGAAACACCGCGCCATCGCTTTTTACACGGGCGCGGCGTTTCTGGTCGTCTCCCGTCAGGCAAGGATCTTGTCGACGCGCGGCGCTTGAAAACGCGATGCTTCGGGCATGCCACTGCCCAGAAGCGGCTTCGCGTAGTCGATGAACGCTGCTGTGACATCACTTCCCGACGAAGCGATCATGTCGTCGCTCATCACTTTCGTTTTGCCGGCCACTTCTTCCAACTGGGTGAGTTGGTATTCGGTGGCGTAGTTGCCGACTCGATGGATGGTGACCGTGCCGTCGCGGCCCGCTGCATGGGCGAATTGCACGCCTTTCTCGCCGACCTCGCGGGCTTCGCGCTGGTCGATGTCGGACACGCAGCCGAGGAAGGAGCGCTGCAGATACCCGAAGGTGTCGCCGCGGACGCGTTTGATGCCGGTCTTTTCCTTGATCTGGTCGGTGAGCAGATCGGCAAGTGCCCCGGTTCCCGAGAGTTGGACGTTGCCGTGGGCATCATGTTCCACCTTCTCAGCCAGTTTGGTGACGATCGGCGTGCCGCTGGAGTCGTGGATGCCTTCCGAGACGGCGACGATGCAGCGACCGTACTTGTCATTGGTTTCCTTCACTTCGGTGAGAAAACGGTCCATGTCGAACTCGCGTTCCGGCAAGTAGATGAGATGCGGACCGTCGTCCGGATAGCGGCGTCCTAGGGCCGAAGCGGCGGTCAGGAATCCGGCGTGGCGGCCCATGACGACCGCCACATAGACGCCTTGAAGCGCCCTGTTGTCCTGATTGACCCCGGCGAAAGCGCTGGCCACGAATTTGGCGGCCGACGGGAATCCGGGGGTGTGGTCGTTGACCATCAGGTCATTGTCGATGGTTTTCGGGATATGGATACAGCGAAGCGCGTAGTCAGCCGCCTTCGCCTCGTCGGCTAAGATCCGCAACGCATCCGAAGAGTCATTGCCGCCGATGTAGAAGAACGTACTAATCTTGTGCGCTTGCAACACCTTGAAGATCTCATGGCAATACGCTTCATCCGGCTTGTCACGGGTCGATCCAAGACCCGAGCACGGTGTCGCCCCGACCAGTTCCAGGTTGGACTGCGTTTCCTGGCCGAGGTCGATAAAGTCTTCATTGACGATGCCGCTGACACCGTGAAGAGCACCGTACACGGCTTCGACACCGGCGAATTTCCTCGCTTCGAGGGTGATGCCGACAACGGATTGGTTGATGACGGCGGTTGGGCCGCCTCCCTGGGCGACAAGTATCTTTCCTGACAGCATTTCTGATAGGTCCTTCTTCGAGCACGCCGGCTCGGGCCGGCTTTTGAGAGTTGCCCGGATATTATTCATCCGCTCGCTGGGAGGGAAGCGTAAACAACAATTTCAGGAAGGGTAAATGGGATTAGCGTACGGCGTGCAGGTTGGCACCGTTTTCGGCGATCAGCGGCAGGTCGACGAAAAAGCAGGTACCACAACCTTCCTGCGACTCGAAGTGGAGCTTGCCGCCGTGGCTCTTGACGATCGCCTGGCTGATACCAAGTCCGAGCCCGGTTCCGCCGCGGGAACGACTCGCCGAGGGATCGGCCTGAGTAAAAGGCGCAAAGGCCTGGGACCGGAAGGTTTCGGGAATACCTCTACCTTCATCGGCGACGGTAATCCGCGCCAGTCCCTGCATTTCCCCGAGTGAGACGGCAACGCGGCCGTGTTCGTAGGAAAACTTCGCCGCGTTGGTCAGCAAGTTATTCATGACCTGACGCAGCCGCCGCTTGTCTCCCAGAACAACCGCCGAGTGCGCTCGATCCGGTGTGAATTCCAAATGAACCTTGAACTGATTGGCAAACCTTTGATTGGCCGATACGGCTCTTTCCAACAGCTGGCGAAGGTTGACTGGCGCCATCTCGTATTCAATGTCGCCGCTGCTGATCCGTTCCATATCTAGAATGTCGTCAATGAGATTGGCGAGTCGGACCGCGTTGTCGTGCGCGACCTCGATCATTTCGATCGCCTGTTCGGGGAAGGGGCCGAAGGTGCCGCCCCGCAACAAACCCAATGATCCACGGATCGACGTCACCGGCGTGCGCAGTTCATGGCTGACAGACGCCAGAAAGTCCGATTTTGCCCGGTCGGCACTTTCCGCTGCGTCCTTGGCTTTCAGCAGGGCTTCCTCGCGGTTCACCTGCTCCGTGATATCGGTTCCGACACCACGATACCCGGTGAACACACCTTTATCGTCGAAGATCGCCTTGCCGCTGTTTCGGATGACCCGGCGATCGCCGTCCGGCCGCGTCATGACGTAAACGAAGTTGCGATAACTCTCGTGGCGTTCGATGGTTCGAAAATGCTCACGCCAGTTTTCATCCATCTCGCCGCCGCGTTCTTCGAAGAGCTGCCGGCGCGATTTGCCAAGAAGGTTCTCCGGCGAAATCCCGGTCACGACTTCATGCATTGGTGAGAGATAGGTAAAGCGCAGATTCGAATCCTGTTCCCAGAACCAATCGGAGACCGATTCGGCGAAGTCGCGGACCCACGCATCGACGCCGCCATCAGCGTGGTCGATCAAGAGGCTTTCCGCGGCCGCGTCTTTCATCACTTTTCCCAGCACATCAGGCTTTCTCGGCGTGAACGATAGTGGGTCAAGACAGTTCCTCATGGGGAATGGGTCTCATACCACCCGAGCGACCCATACCCGCAGTCCAATTCATCATGGTTTCCTCTAAGCGAAAAACTCTATCACCCTTGGCTCAATCCCGTATGAACGGGAAATGAACATGGTTGACACTTATTAACCCGAACTTCGGGCCGGTCCCTTGTCCTTGAAAAAAGGCGGGGAAATCGCGTTCGAAAGGGTTGATTTTGTCGGGGAGGACGTATACCAAACGCCTTCTTGCGTCCCCATCGTCTAGAGGCCTAGGACACCGGCCTTTCACGCCGGCAACACGGGTTCGAATCCCGTTGGGGACGCCATTTCCTCGAGCCGTGTCAGTTTTTACCCCGCAACGCGCCCTGAACGGCCGTTTCCAAGGCATCGAGGAAGCGGGACCGGTCGACTTTGGAGAACGGGCGCGGGCCGCCTGTGATCTCACCCGTCTCTCGCAGGTGTGTCATCAAATCCCGCTTCGCGACCACCATGCCGACCGACTGCTCTGTAATCGCCTCGCCGTTAGGTCTGAGTACCCGCGCACCTCGTTCGATACATCGTGCCGCCAGGGGAATGTCGGCCGTGATTGCGATGTCGGCGGCGCCGATCCGTTCGGCGATCCAATCGTCCGCGGCATCGGGGCCTTCCGGCACGATGACCAACGTGACCAGAGGGTCGGACGGTGGGCGAATGCCGCCGTTACTCACCACATGGGTCGTCAATCCGTGGCGTCGGGCGACCCGGTAGACCTCTTCCTTGACCGGGCAGGCATCTGCATCGACGAAGATCTCAGGCATGGTGTGCGTCAGACTGGGTGGCCCAGTTTTTCAAGCGCGGCGAGCCGTTCGTGCATGACCGTTTCGATTTGTTCCTTGAGGACGTCGTGCTTTTCGACGAGTCGATGAAATTCGCCGGCTTCCAAAATCAGAAGCTGGCATTCGGTCGACGTCGTGACCGTGGCCAGGCGCGGGCACTTCTTGAACAAAGCGATCTCGCCGAAAAACTCGCCGGTACCGAGTGTCTCGACATGGGGGACCATATCGATTTCGACCTCGCCGGAGGCGATGAAATACATCGCTTCGGCCGGTTCGCCGCGGCGCACAACCGTGTATCGTGCCGGCACGACCTTGGGGATCAAGGTATCGGCGATCTCGGCAATGGTCAGGGCATCGAGTTTGGAAAACGCGGGTACCTTGGCGACGAGGCGCCAGGTCACCGCGAACTCCCGTTTGCTGAACTCCCGGGCGAAACCGGTGGCCAGTATGCCGGCCGGAAGCGCATACATGCCGACACCGAGGATCATCAGGACCGAGCCGAAGATCTTGCCGCCCGGCGTGACCGGCGTGACGTCGCCGAAACCGACCGTGGTCAGGGTCGCCATGGCCCACCACATGGCGTCGGGGATGCTGGCGAACTTCTCCGGTTGCGCGTCGCGCTCCAGGATGTAGGCGACACTGGCCGAGAAGACGAGCAGGGTCACCATGATCACCAGTGCCGCGCCCAGTTGGCGCCGCTGTTCGGCGAGGACGGCGCCGACACTGGCCAGAGCCGGCGAGTAGCGGGTCAGTTTGAACAGCCTGAGCAGGCGGAAGACCCGCAAGAAGCGCAGGTCGACGGGAATGAGAAAGGCCAGATAGAAGGGCAGGATGGCGATCAGGTCGATCAAGGCCAGGGGCGTCATGGCGAAGCGGACGCGGCCTTTGACGGAGTTGCGAAACTCGCGGCGCGGCGCTTCCGTCACCGACCACAGGCGGAGCACGTATTCGACGGTGAAGATGGCCACCGAGACCAACTCGAACCAGAAAAAGAACGTCCCGTATGTCTCGCCGATTTCCTGCACGCTTTCGAGCGCGATGGCGATCACATTGGTGACGATCAAAACGACCATGAAATGGTCGAAGAACAGGCTAAGGAAGTTCTCGCCTTCCCGCGGTTCAAGGATGTCGTAAACCCTTCGCCTCAGCGATTCATTCGCCACCGGGTCCTGCCTCCGCTATGCCATCGACAGGGCCTGGTCGAGGTCGTGGATCAGGTCCTCAGGCGTTTCAAGGCCGATCGACAGGCGGATGACGTCGGGACCGGCGCCCGCCGCTTCCCGCTGTTCGTCGGTCAATTGGCGGTGTGTGGTCGAAGCCGGATGCAGGATCAACGAACGGGTGTCGCCGACGTTGGCCAGATGCGAGAACAGGTTGACGCCTTCGACGAGCCTCACCCCGGCGTCGAACCCGCCCTTGAGGCCGAATGTGAAGACGGCGCCGGCGCCCTTGGGCAGGTATTTCTTGGCCAAGTCGTGGTGCGGGCTCGACTTGAGGCCGGCGTAGGAGACCCAGGAGACGGCCGGGTGGCTCTCCAGGAATTCGGCGACCGTTTGCGCGTTGGCCGCGTGGCGGTCCATGCGGGCCGGCAGGGTCTCGATGCCGGTCAGCGTGTAGAAGGCGTTGGCCGGCGACATGCAGGGCCCGAAATCACGCAAACCGACGGCACGCGCCTTCATGGTGAAGCCGAAGTCACCGAAGGTCTCGTAGAAGGTGAGGCCGTGATAGGCCGGGTCCGGCTGGGTCATGGTCGGGAATCGGTCGTCCTTGGCCCAATCGAAACGCCCTGACTCGATGAGCGCGCCACCCAATGAGGTGCCATGTCCCGACAGGAACTTGGTCGTCGAATGGACGACGAGATCGGCACCCCAATCCATGGGTTGCAGCAGGTAAGGCGTAGCCAGGGTGTTGTCGACGATCAGGGGGACATGCGCCTCATTGGCGATGGTGGCGATGGCCTCGAGATCGAGAACGAGACCGCCGGGATTGGCCAGGACCTCGATGAAGATGGCCTTGGTCTTGGGCGTCAAGGCCTTGCGAAAGTTCTCCGGGTCCGTCGGGTCGACGAACTGACAGTGCCAGCCCAAGCGCTTGAAGCTGACACCGAATTGAGTGATCGAGCCGCCGTAGAGGTTGCGCGACGCGATGAATTCGTCGCCGGGCTCCAGCAGCGAGAAAAAGGCCAGGAACTGGGCCGCGTGGCCGGATGCGGCGCAGACGCTGGCCCGGCCGTTCTCCAGGTTGGCGAGCCGTTCCTCGAGGACGGCGACGGTCGGGTTGGTGAGACGCGAATAGATGAATCCGAAGGTCTGGAGGTTGAACAGATCAGCGGCGTGATCGACGTCGTCAAAGACGTAAGACGTGGTCTGGTAGATCGGCGTGTTGCGCGCCCCGGTGATCGGATCCGGCTGACTGCCGGCGTGGATGGCCCGGGTCTCGGGACCGTACTGCCAGGGACCGTCGGCTGATTTCGCGCCATTGCCGTCCTTGGCCATCAGCCGAGCTTCCGCCGTTTCGCCGTGATGATGCCGGAATTGACACCGCTCCAGCTCAGTTCACCGAACAGCCGCCCGTATTCGATCTTCGGACAGCGGTCCATGATGACGGTGAGCCCGGCTTCTTCGCCGCGTGCCGCCGCCCCATCGTTACGGACGCCGATATGACCGTGATGCCTTTCTCCTTGGCCAGTTGGATCGCCTCGTCGACGATGGGTCCGGCTGCCGCCGAGGAACGGAAGACGTCGACCATTTCGAAAGAGCCGGGTATGTCCGACAGGCTGGCGTAAACCGTTTCGCCCAATATCTCCTTGCCGGCCTGGCCCGGATTGACCGGAATGACTCGGTACCCTTACCTTGCAGGTACTTCATGGCGAAGTTCGACGGCCGCACCCATTTCGGTGAGGCGCCGACCATGGCAACGGTGCGCACCGTTCGCAAGATTTTGCGGATCGCGTCGTCTTCGTATTGGAGGGGGCCTTCGTCAAGAACCCCGGCGTTACCGTCGTTCATCGATCCGGCCACTCCGGCATCGGGGATTTTGAAATGAAGGCTTTAAGCCCGTCGCGGGCCTCCTTCATCTGCATGTTGTCGACCATGCATTCGGTGCCGAGTTCGTAGGCCGCTTCCAGGCCCTGTTCGAGCTGGCGGTAGAACAACCGTTTGCCGTTGGCGATGAAGGCCGGTCCCTGTCGGGCGATGCGCCGGGCGAGGGCCATGACGGCGTCGTCTAGTTGATCGGCGGGGACGACACGGTTGACCAGGCCATATTGGAGGGCGGTTTCAGCATCGATGAACTCACCCGTGAGCAGCATTTCCAAGGCCTGCTTGCGCGGCAAATTGCGCGTTACGGCGACGGACGGCGTACCGCAGAAGAGACCGACGTTGATGCCGGATGTGGCGAAAGTGACGTGATCGGCGGCGACGGCGAGATCGCATTGCGCCACCATCTGGCACCCGGCCGCCGTGGCGATCCCGTGCACGCGGGCGATCACCGGCTGCGGCAGCTGCGTCAGGGTCACCATCATGCGGCTGCATTGCGCGAACAATGCGCGGATCGTGTCGGCTTCCGGGTCGGCGTCCATCTCCTTGAGGTCGTGCCCAGCGCAAAAGGCCTTGCCGGCGCCGGCGATGATGACGACGCGGACGCTGGTGTCCCCGGCGATGGCGTCGAGTTCGGATTGCACGGTGGTCATCAGCTCCGACGAAAGGGCGTTGAACTTGTTACCGCGATTAAGCGTCAGGGTCGTGATCCCATCCTCATCCGAACGGAGGAGCAGGGGTTCGTTTTCGAGAGATTGGTTGTCCGGCATGGCAATCACCACTGGCTGATCAGGTTGGGGAAATGTTCCGCCTTTACCCGCCCCTTGGCAAGGGGATTTGCCGATATGGAACGGTCTCCGTTCCATTGACCCGGCTCTTGCCGCCACTTCCGTGACCATAAATAATCGTCAGTGTTCAGGCCAAGGCGAAGGGGCGGAAACGGATGAACCTGGGAAGGAAGTTATTGGGGATCGTGCCGGTCATCCTCGGCGGCGCTATCTTGGTGTTTTTCGTCGCCAATAAACGTGGCCCCGAACAAACGCCGCCCGAGGAGCGCGTCCATAATGTCCGCATGATCGAAGCCGAGGCTCTCGATTTGTTGCCGCGGGTTATCGGCTATGGGACGGCCAAGCCCGAAAAAGTCTGGAACGCCGTACCCCAGGTTGCCGGGACAGTGGTCCGGGTCCACCCCGATTTCCGCAAGGGCGCCATTCTCGAGGCCGGGACGGAGGTCGTTCGCATCGCGCCGGCGGATTACGAGTTGGCCATCGCCCGGGCCGAGGCAAACATCCGCTCGGCGGAAGCCCAACTCCGGGAATTGATCGTCTCCGAGGAAAACACGCGACAATCGCTGGCCATCGAAGAACGAGCACTGGCGGTCCAAGAGAAGGAACTGACCCGAAAACAGAAACTGCTTGGCCGGGGTGCGGCGTCGCAGTCTTCGGTCGACCAGGAACAACGCGATACCCTGGCCCAGCGCAACAAGGTCCGCGATCTCGAAAACAAGCTCAATCTGTTACCGACCCAGACGGCGGTTCAGCGTGAACAAAAAGCCGTATTCGAGGCGGAGCTGGAGGCCGCCAAACTGGACCTAGAGCGCACCGTCATCCGACTACCGTTCCACGGGCGGATCGCCGAAGCCAACGTCGAGGAAACGCAGTACGCCCAGGTCGGGCAGGTTCTCGGCGTCGTCGACAGCGTGAAAACGGCGGAAGTCGAGGCGCAGGTGCCCATATCCCGTTTCCGTATGCTATTGGAAGCGGCCGGCAGCAGCAGCGGCGGGGGCGGGCTGACGCCCAGGAGTTTTGTCGAACTGGCGGAGAGGTTCGGCATTCGGGCCCTGGTCCGCCTGCGCTTGGGTGGACGCACCGTCGAATGGGAGGGCCGGTTTTCCAGGATCAGCGACACCATCGATCCGAAAACCCGGACCGTCGGCGTGATCGTTGCCGTCGATGGCAGCTATGCCATGGCGGTGCCGGGCGAACGGCCGCCGCTGGCCAAGGGCATGTTCGTTGAGGTCGAGATCCGAACCAAGGCGGTCAAAGGTGTCATTGTCGTGCCGCGCTCGGCCCTGACGGATGATCGACTTCTGATCGTCGGCAACGACGACCGCTTGGAAATCAGGAAAGTTGAAACGGACATCGTACAGGGTGGACTGGCGGTCATCGCGTCCGGCATTACGCCAGGAACAAAGGTCATCGTGTCCGATCTCAGTCCGGCCGTTGGCGGCATGCGGGTCAACGCGCAGCTCGACGAAGATCTGGCGGCTGACTTGCGTCGTCAAGCGTCGGGGCAGGGGCTGGTCAAATGATCCGCTATTTCGCCGGTCATCCGACCGCCGCGAACCTGATGATGATCGCGTTCCTCGTTATTGGCTTCCTCGCCGTGCCCGATCTTTCACGCGAGACGTTTCCCAGGATCGAACCGCGTCGGGTCGAAGTAACCGTCGCCTACCCGGGAGCCCGTCCGGAAGACGTGGAAGAGGCTATTTGCCAACGGATCGAGGATGCCATCGATGGCATAAACAACGTTTCCGAGATTGAGTGCGAGGCGAAGGAAGGGGTTGGCCGGGCCGTCGTAGAGATGTCCGAAGGACAGAACCTGGATCGGTTTTTTGCCGAGGTGAGCACGGAAATCGATGCTATCGATGATTTTCCCGACAAGGCCGAAACCCCGATCGTCAGGCAGTTGGGGCGTACGGATTTCGTCGCCTCGGTCGCCATCACCGGCCCGGAAAGCCGCCCCCGGCTTAAGGCCTACGCCGAAGCGGTAAAGGACCGCATGCTTCAATGGGGTGGCATTTCCAAGGTCTCGATAAGCGGTTTTTCCGACCATCAGATTCGCATCGAGTTGGCCGACGGCACGCTCCGGCAATTCGGTCTCAGTACATCGGACATCGCCGACGCCATATCTCGGCAAAGCGTCGATTTGCCGGCCGGCAGCATCAAGGCCTCGGACCGGGAGGTTCTGGTTCGCTTCGCCGACGAGCGCAAACGCCTTTTCGAGTTTCTCGATCTGGTCGTGGTTTCCGGCGAGCAGGGCGGTCAGGTCCACTTGGGCGACATCGCAACGATCACCGACCGTTTTGAACTGGACGAGGACAAGATCCTCTTCAACGGCAGACCGGCGGCCCTTTTGGAGGTTTCGAAGACCGACACCGAGGACACTTTGGATGCCATCGACGCCATCAACGCATTCCTCGAGCATGAGCGCCAGATCGCACCCCCCGGCGTCGAGATGGAAGTCACCAAGGACCTTTCCTCGATCGTCCGTGACCGCCTCAATCTCCTCGTCAAGAACGGCATTCAGGGCCTGTTCCTGGTCTTCATGGTCCTCTGGTTGTTCTTCGGTTTTCGATATTCCTTCTGGGTCGCCATGGGATTGCCGGTGTCGTTTCTCGGTGCCATCGCCCTGATGTTGTTGATGGATTACTCGATCAACATGCTGACCATGGTCGGATTGCTGATCGCCATCGGGCTCTTGATGGACGATGCCATCGTCATCTCGGAAAACGTCGCCGCCATGCGCCAAAATGGGCTCAGCCCCCTGGATGCGGCGACGGAGGGTGCGCGCCAGGTGTTTCCCAGCATTCTCGCGTCCTTTACGACGACGGCCTGCGTGTTTGGCTCCCTGGCCTTCCTCAAGGGCGATATCGGGCAAATCCTCAAAGTCGTTCCCGTGGTTATGCTGTTCGTCCTGTCGATCAGCCTGATAGAGGCCTTCCTGATCTTGCCGAGCCACCTCAACCATTCACTGGAAAAGGGGACCGGTACCGGCGGCCGTATCCAGAATCGGGTCAACACCTGGCTGGTGCAGGTGCGAGAGCAGGTTGTCGGCAGGATCGCCGACCGCTGCATCGAGTGGCGCTATCTGACCATCGGCGTCACCGTCGGGGTCTTCCTGTTTGCCGTATCCCTCCCGGCCGGCGGTATCCTCAAGTTCACCGTGTTTCCCGATATCGAAGGGGATACGCTAGAGGTCCGCATCCTGTTGCCCCAAGGCACGCCGTTGGCGCGTACCGAAGCAGTCGTCACGCGAATCGTCAGCACCCTTGAAACCGTTGACCAGAGGCTGAAAGAACGTCAGCCGGATGGCAGCGGCCTTGTTGAAAATGTCACGCTGCAGTTCAACAAAAACGTCGACGCTTTTGAACAGGGCCCTCACGTCGCGACCGTCACCGTCGATCTCATCGGTGCGGAACAGCGCCAAACGAGCATCGATGAAATCCTCAACCTGTGGCGCCAAGAAACCGGCAATATCCCGGACGTCATCGGTCTCAAATTCACCGAACCCGTTATCGGCCCGGGCGGCTTAGCGATTGACATCCGGCTCAAAGGCAATGACCTGACGACGCTCAAGGAGGCGTCCGCGGAACTGCAGGATTGGTTGCGCCGCTACCGTGGCGCCCAAGATATCGGTGACGATCTCAGGCCGGGAAAACGCGAGGTTCGGCTGCGCCTGAAGGAGGGTGCGTCAACGCTCGGCATTGACGCACGGATGATTGCCGATCAGTTGCGTACGGCCTTTTTCGGGACCACGGTGAGCGAAATCCAGGTCGGTTCGGAGTCCTATGAAGTCGACGTCCGCTTGGTGGCCGCCGATCGCAATTCACTGGCCGATCTCGATTATTTCACCGTCGCCACTCCGTCGGGCGATTTGGTTCCGATCACCGTCGTCGCGGACGCGGAAACGGCTCGTGGAGTGTCGCGTATCAACCGCGTCAACGGTCTCCGGACGGTCACCATCCAAGGCGATGTCGACCGTCGCATCGGTAATGCGGACGCCATCGTCGCCGATACGCTCGAGAAGTTCATTCCCGGCCTTTTGGAACGCTACCCGGGCGTCAGTTTGGCCCTTGAGGGTCAGAAGAAAGAGGCGCAAACGACCCAGCGTTCAACGGCGAAGGGGTTCCTGATCGGCCTGATCGGCGTCTTCCTGCTGCTCAGTTTCCAGTTCCGCAGCTTCGTTGAACCGTTGATCGTCATGATCGCCATTCCCTTCGCCTTCATCGGCGCCATCGCCGGTCACCTGATCATGGGGCTCGACTTCACCATGCCGAGCATGCTCGGTTTCGTTTCCATGGCCGGCGTCGTCGTCAACGATTCGATCTTGCTGGTCAATTTCGTCAAACGCATGGTCGGCGAGGGCATGACCATCGCCGAGGCGGCGCCGAAAGCGAGCCGGGCGCGGTTCCGGGCGATCCTACTGACATCGTTGACGACATTGGCCGGTTTGCTGCCGATCCTCTCCGAAACCAACATCCAGGCGCAGGTTCTGATCCCGCTGGTCACCAGTCTGGTTTTCGGCCTGCTGGCGTCGACAATACTGGTATTGCTCGTCGTTCCGGCGCTATACCTTGCTCTGCACGACTTTGGACTGAGTACGCTAAACCGCGCCGAGGAGGAAGCTTAACGTGGCCGAGACGGACACCGAGACGACGGTCCCTGAAGAGACGGCATCGGCCGCCGAGAACGGCCCTCCTGACACCGTCAAGCGGGTGTCGGATAGCCTGAGCCGGGTCCTGGGGGCGCAGTACCAACCGGGTGAAGTCGCGGGCGGTATCGGCGACAAGGCGCTTCGTGACCGCCTCAACCAGCGACTGGTCTCAATGGAACTCAGGCGCCAGCAAAACATCGAGTCCGTCGCACAGGCAGCCTTCGAAGCGGCCGGTGTCGAACAGGCGGGCGCCGATGAACCGATCGTCGACGAGGATTGGCTGGTCCGTTTCATCGACTTGGCGAAGGATGTCAGCAATCCGGACATGCATCAGGTCTGGGGCCATGTGCTGGCGCGCGAACAGATGGCGCCGGGGACGTTCAGCATCCAGGCCGTCGAATGCCTCGCCGAGATGACGGCGGGCGATATCGATCTATGGGAACGCGTCGGCCGGATCGCTTTTCCGACCGGTTACCTGGTCAAGATCGGCGGCCGCAATCATTTCGACGACTATGGCGTTTCCCAGGATGATATCCCCCGGTTGCAAGTCCTCAGCCTGGTCCAGCAATCGGAAGACCTGAGCGTGACCTTCTATGCACCGACCAAAGGACTGACCTTCGATTTTCGGGGCTTCAACCTGATCGTCCGGCACCCCGAAAATACCATGTTCACGCTGCCGGCCTTCAAGTTCACGCCGTTGGGTGTCGAGCTTCTCGGCACCCTCGCCGAGGTGCCCGTCGACCGGGATTACGTAGAAGCGTTGGGTGAGGACTTGAAGGGGCAGGGCTACGACTACAGGCTTCGGGCCAACGGAACATAAAAAAACGGAATTTCCTAGTTTAGGGCTTAATTTTGTGATCTGCTAACGGGCTAATTCATCTGCATCCATTTTGTGATCCCTTGTGAATGAAACCCCTAATCGTCGTCGAGCGCGAGCGGCAAC
>Ga0056114_1000113_pt1 | contig 21040 bp, 18 predicted proteins | sample WorMetHERISLAND1_FD_77005 | JGI IMG/M metagenome (GOLD analysis project Ga0056114, IMG submission 77005) | Marine gutless worms symbiont microbial communities from Max Planck institute for Marine Microbiology, Germany - Olavius loisae HERON... ...
AAGGCTGAAGAGATGAAATGCCTTTGCGGGCAATGACGACCGGATACATGACCGTGAACTCTTCATCGCAGTTACGGAAACGGTGATAACCGAGGCGTTTGCCGCTTCGTGCCGTGAACTGCTGCTTCTGTACCCGAGGAGATGCAAGCCAAGCAGTGGAACGCCATGGCTGGGCTTACTCAAAGCCCCAAAATGGAACGGCTTCCCCAGGTACTCGCCATCACTCCCCTCATGTTGCCTGCCCGCACGGATCTCGCTTTAGGTGTTAGGCCTGGGTTAGGCGCGGAAACACTGTAGTGAGCATGGTATTGAACGCGCTGTAACCCAACACGAAGCTACTCCAACGAGATCCGTAACGCTGCTGCCGCAGCCAAGGGTGAGAAGATCAGCGCCAGCAGCAGCAGGGCACCGAGCAGTGAAAAATAGGGCAATGCGTCCACGCTCTCGATGGTGCTCACCGTCACTGCCCCGGCACCGTACACCAGCACCGGGATGTACAGGGGCAGAATCAGCAGCGACAACAGAATTCCACCGCCGCGCAGTCCCAGGGTCAGGGCCGCACCGATGGTACCGATCAGGCTGAGGATCGGCGTCCCTACCAGTAGGGACAGTATCATCGCGATGCAGGACCCCTCCGGCAAATGGTACTGCAACGCGACCAAGGGCGCGATCATGACCAGCGGCAGCCCAGTCAGCAACCAATGGGCCGTCACCTTGGCCAGTACCAAGATCGGCAGGGGCTGGGGAGTCAGCATCAGCTGCTCCAGGGTACCGTCCTCATGGTCCGACGCGAACAACCGTTCCAAAGCCAGCATGGAGGCCAATAGGGCCGCTACCCAGACGATCCCCGGCCCTAGGATACGCAAGGTCTGCCACTCGGCACCCACACCCAGGGGAAACAGGCTTACCACGATCACGAAGAAAAACAGGGTTGTCAGCACATCCGTGCGCCGACGCATGGCAAGCCGGACATCGCGCCCCAGGATGCAGAAGAATATCCGCCACATGTTACTACCGGTAGTGGTTAAACATAGACCGGCATGGTTGTGCAATCTAGTAATTCGAGCCCCACTTTTTTTGCCGTCCATGGTACCCAGATTCCAGTAATCCCTGCCGGAACAACGAGGTAGGGGCTGGCAGACTTCACCACTTAAAATTTATCCACTACCTCGCTACCGACTGGATCCCGCTGTCAGCTCGAATCGGATTCGCCTCCAAGGTACAATCGTTGTACTCCGCCCGCAGTGAGCGGGACCTCCTGATGGGTGGTCAGGACCAGGATACCGCCATCGGATACGTGTCCCACAATCAGCCCCAGCAGCAGGTTTGCCGCGTCGGCATCCAGGGCGGTAAAGGGTTCGTCCAGAATCCACAGTGGTGCCTTGCTCACCAGTAACCGGGCCAGGGCGCCCCGCCGCTTCTGGCCCTGGGAGAGCGCCATAGCGGGCAGATCCTCATAGCCCGCAAGGCCCATTTGCTCCAGCGCGGACCGGAGCCGCCCCTCGTCCACTGGATTGCCGTCCAGGATCGCTGCCACGCGCAGATTTTCGATCCCGGTTAGATCGTCTTTGATACCGTTCAAGTGTCCACAGTAGAGCAGGGCTGCACGATAGTCCTCACCTAGGCGGCGGCTATCCTGCCCTTGCCAAAGGATTTCCCCAGCCTCCGGTACAAGCAGGCCGCACAAAGCGCGCAGCAGCGTCGTCTTGCCACTGCCGTTGCATCCGCGCACGTGCAGCAGAGTCCCGGCTTCCAGTGCGAAACTCACGCCAGAGAACAACCGGCGGTCTCCGCGCCTGCACGCCAGATCAATGACCTTGAGCATTGAGTCGGAACGGATAATTGAGTGATGAGGGCTGATGCTCTAGTCAGGGGCGAAGCGGATCGGGAGACGACAACCCGATGAATCGCCTAAAGCTTGCTAAGATAGCTTTTACAACGCTATTCCACAACCGTTTCCTGATCGCTTTCTGAAACCTGTGACTGCGATATTCTAAACCTATATAGTATGATTTTGAGCTGTGCTCGAACAGAGCGGACGCGGAATCGAGCATGGGTCCTGCTCCACAGATCGAATCATCCTTCGCCTCCTATCACGTACTAAGACGCAGCCGAATGAAGAAGAAGCATCATGAAACATTTTCTTATCACTCTTCCACTCGTCGCTCTATGTCAGGGTAAGGGCTACAAAACCAAGGAGGACGTTGAGATCACGCTCTATCGGGCTTAGAACAGCACGAACCCGGAAAGTCGCTTAGGTACATGGTAGGCATTTGATCGCCCAGACGGAAAGGTAAGTAAATATTATTCCGACTATGGGGTCTGTTATGAATGGCCGCTATTGGACAAATCGACGCACTGTAATCTGAAAGGGGGCCCAAACTAGTCATCGGTATGGGACAGCACGTAAGGTGCTCCGAGTACTTGATTTATCCATCGTCTGAGACAAAACGAATCTACCTTGAAAATGCGTCGGAATCGATATCCGATTGTCGGGATTATGACGCACACTTCAGTGTGGGAGCCGCCCGTAAATAGAGTTTCTGGCTCTGCCCGAGGTTCAATGAGGTCGCGGAGTCGTTTAAACCTGAAGGAAACCAATCACTATGAATTTCGATTTCCCAACCTTTCTGGTGCTGTCCTGTCTGGTCACCGGAGGTATCTGGCTTGCAGATGCGGTGCTGTTCGCACCACGGCGCAAGCGGGTGTCGGCACCGGACACGGCCGGTGCCACGCCCGCCGAATCCGATGCACCGACGACCGGTCACAAAAAGCCGATCCTCGTCGAGTATGCACGCTCTTTCTTTCCGGTGCTCCTCATCGTGCTGTTGCTGCGTTCCTTCCTCGTCGAGCCGTTCCGTATCCCGTCGGGCTCGATGATGCCGACCCTGTTGGTAGGTGATTTCATCCTGGTGAACAAGTTCGCCTACGGGCTGCGGTGGCCAGTTCTGAACCGCAAGTTCTTGCACATCGGCGATCCCGAGCGCGGGGATGTGGTGGTCTTCCGCTTCCCCCAAGAGCCTGCTGTCGACTACATCAAGCGCGTCGTCGGGGTGCCTGGGGATGAGATCCAATATCACAATAAGACCCTGTATGTGAACGGCGTGCCTGCTTCCCAGACACCCACTGGGGCCTACCTGGGCGTCGGTTCGGGAGCGAACATGACGGATACGGATCTGCGCCTCGAAGACCTCACCGGCCGTGAGCACCGCATCCTGGTCGATCCGAAAGCACCGGATTACAAGTGTAATCCGTACTCCGAACTAGCGGTTGGGAGACAACTCAAGGTACCGGCGGGCAGCTACTTCATGATGGGCGACAATCGTGACAACAGCAACGATAGCCGCTGCTGGGGCTTAGTCCCGGAAGCAAACCTGGTGGGCAAGGCCTTCGCAATCTGGATGAATTGGGATACCCAACGAGACGGGTTTCCGGTGGATTGGGGCCGTCCCGGCAATCTCATCAAGTAGTCGTCAATGAATTTCGTTTCCGGACTTTGTATCCAAATATACTCGTGAAAGGAGACCTCGAGCAGCTGGAACACGGGCTCGATTATGAATTCCGCGAGCATGGATTGCTTGTGCGGGCATTGACCCATCGCAGTGCCTCCGGCGAGAACAACGAACGGCTGGAGTTTCTGGGTGATGCCCTGCTCGGGTTTGTGATCGCCGAGACCCTGTGGAAGCGCTTCCCAGACGCGGACGAGGGTAGGCTGAGCCGGTTACGGGCATCCCTAGTCAAACGGGAGTCGCTTGCAATGTTGGCCCGTGGTCTGGACCTCGGTGCTTACCTACGGTTGGGGGCGGGGGAGCTGCGCTCCGGTGGTCATGCCCGAGAATCCATCCTCGCCGATACCCTCGAGGCGATCTTCGCCGCAATCTATCTGGATACAGGCTTCGAGGCGGCGCGTGAAGTAGTGCGCTCGGTTTTCGCAGCGCCCCTCGAGCGCGTCCAGGTCGCAGGTACCTCGAAGGACTCGAAGACCCGCCTCCAAGAACTATTGCAGGCACGCAAGCGCCCCCTTCCCAAGTACGAGGTGTTACAAATCACTGGCAGCGACCACACCCAGCGTTTCAGAGTATGCTGCACCCTGGCCGATGGTGCTGAAGAGACGCAGGGGGAGGGCATGAATCGGAGGCGTGCCGAGCAACAGGCAGCGGAGCTGATGCTCAGTCTACTTGCCGCCGGGACCGACTGATCCATAAATTGGCTTAATCGGCAGCCGTCTCGATCAGTGTGTAGAAGCGACGGCTGTCGAAGGGTGTTCGGTTCTTGAGCATGACGGCACAGCTAGCCTGGATCTTCTTGAAGCCACGTTTCTCGATGAGCTGGGGTGGGGCCGTGAATTAGGATCGTGGCATACAGCGCTCAGAGCGGGCATATAGAGGGTGATGCCGACTTCTGGAGAGACGGTTGTTTGTTGACACTGGAGCCGGACTGGAGCTGTGGTGAATCAAGCCCGGCCGTGGTCCCCTACTGCCTGGCCTGCATCTCTTCGAGTAGGAGCAGCAGTTCACCGAGGAGTTGAATAGCGCTGACGCGGCGATGCCGATGACACTGATGAGCAGCTCGCCGGTGTCAATGAGCAGGTGTTCAATCCGAGCGTCGAGTCGGGCGATGCTGTGTTGCAGATAAAGGATCAGGAAGTCTGGTATCGCTGTGATGGGTTGGGCGGCTTGGCCTGGAGCCGGTTCCTGATTTGGGTTTGGAGCCTGTTGACGGCAATGGGGAGCGCACAGGTGCGGATGGTCAGGACCAAGGATCCGGGTGTTTCCCCAGGGCCAGACGGGGGCGCCATGGGCATCGACGGCATCAGTCCTGATCGCCTCGGCGAAGCGTTTGGTGGCCTTGGGGAGCATCGTCAGGTCCAGCCTGATCATCCAGGGCCGCGGACCCGGATCATCTGAGCCTTTGTGTAGGGCTTGGATCAGGGCTAGATAGGTGATGTTCTTGAACTCACGGGGTATTCGGTTCGTCTCTTGCGATTGATCGCCATGGTCACGGTTTTATGGCTGACATCGATTCCGGTGCTCTTCATGTTCTGGTTTTCCAAATGACTTGAGTCGGTCAAGCTCGTGACTTAGTTCCGACCCTGAATCTGCGCCAACAAACCTTGTGCATGCAGGCTCACGAGCTTAGCTCCTGGCCTCGGATACTCTTCGGTATTGGCGAAGAGGGTGGGGAGCCAATCCACGGACAGGTTCAAAGCTTCAGGAGGGGGCGGCTCCCCCAGGCATTCGCCATCACATTCCTTCCTTTATATCTGAGCCTTGGTTTTCCCTCGGAAACGGAGCATCTAAGGATAGACGTAGGATGCTGGTGAGCACGGTGGTTCCGAGCTTCTGGTTGGTGCACCTTCTCCTTGCACGAACCGTATCAATGGACAGCCCGCACTCAACACCGCTGTTGGGCAATGCCACCGTCCAAAGATGCGGTTCGCGCCTCCTCATGAGGCGTGAGGCTATCCTGTAAGATCTATTGCGCCACCGCATCCTACGAATCACGCGGATTGGTGTGGATCGCCCCCCGCGGGTTGGTGTAACAGGTTACGATATGCCCGAACTTATCGACACGGTTGAGCATGGGAACCTGGTCTATACTGAAAAGCCGAACAGATAGTATGCCGGAAACAGAGGTGGACCATGTCTATGGTGAAGGAAAGAATGGTTGATGTGATCTAAAGTCAACCTGAGAGAGCTCACCTCTGAGCAAATGAGCGTGTCCAGGTTGCAAGACTCTAGGGAAAGCAAGACAACTCCAAATGATGATATCCCTGATTCTGTTGCCGGGGAATTCATCCGATGAGACTCGAACCCAGAAGGTCGTGTTGCCCTGGTTAAGAAAATTCTGAAGGAATATTTCGACTCATATCTGAGACGGCATTCCGAAATCGATAGTATCAACACTCATGCAAACGAGCTGAATAGAGAAGCTGAAGATGTACTTGACTATCAGATGGTTCCATGAATCGAGGTGACTTATACCTCGTAGCTTACCCTTCTGCTCGTGATCCAAGGCGAGCGCGGGTTTTCGTAGTTGTTAGCAGCAAGTACTGATTGACTCTAAGTTCTTGACTGTAATCTGTACCCCGATTTATTCCGTCTACCACGGGCTCGGAACTCAAGTGCTTGTGGGGATAGAAGAGGGACTCAAACACGAAATCCACTGCGATGAGTTAGTTAGTTTGCCCAAGAGCATATTGACCAACTTCATTGGTAACCTGTCATCGGAAAAGCTCTTGGAACCCCGCGATGCTTTACTCTCGGCACCCGAGCTATAAGCTGTCTAACGATATACCCATCTCCCCGGCATCTGTGACAGGCCAAGATCCGACCGGTGAGATGGGGGTTACGCGCTGTGGCTTCATCGCCATTATAGGCCGACCCAATGTGGGTAAGTCCACGCTCCTCAATCGGTTGCTCGGTCACAAGTTGGCGATCACCTCGGACAAGGCGCAGACTACCCGGCATGCGATCCTGGGGATTAAGACACAGGACCAGTCGCAGGCAATCTATATCGACACCCCCGGCATCCACGCACAGGGGCGCAGCGCCCTGAACTGCTATCTCAACCGGACTGCTCGCGCCATGATCGCGGATGTGGATCTAGTCCTGTTCCTGGTCGAAGCCTTGCGGTTCACGGCGGAAGACGACAAGGCTCTAAGCACGATCACCACTGCTGGGGTGTCCGCTATCGCGGTGGTCAACAAGATCGATCGGGTCAGGGACAAGTCAAGTCTACTGCCCTATCTCCAGGAGCTCTCGGTACGTCATGCCTTTTCGGCGCTGGTCCCAGTTTCCGCCACTACCGGCGATCAGGTCGATCAGCTCGCAGGACTGGTGATGAGAGCACTGCCTGCGGGGGTAGCCGTCTTTGCGCCTGATCAGCTCACAAACCGCCCCGAGCGTTTCTTCGCCGCCGAGCTGCTACGCGAACAGCTCGTGCGACGTTACGGGGGCGAGCTCCCCTATCGTACCACCGTGGATATCGAGCGTTTTGAGAACCGGGGCAGGCGTTATCGGATCAGGGCCCTGATCTGGGTGGAGCGACCGGGACAGAAGGCGATCAGCATCGGTAAGCGGGGCAGGTCCATCAAGGTAGCAGCGAGGCAGGCTCGCTTACGGATGCAGATACTGTTCGGCTGTCATGTGCATCTGGATGTGTGGGTGAAGGTCAGGAAACGCTGGTCGACCGATGCGGCGGCCCTGGCGAGTCTGGGCTACAGGGACCGATGAGATATACTAGGTCGTGTTGACATTTAGAAAGTCCGCTGTGCCGAGACCTAGTATCAGGTCCTTGTAAAAGCCCGTTTTCGGATGTTGCTTGGTCAAACAACGTCCTTAATATCTGCAGATCACACAGATTTCCGCAGATTTTCCGGTGGCTCTTTATGGATTTCCCAGTTCTGCCTGGGGAGCAACTACATGTTACACATAATACCATCTCTGACTTCCATGCTAGAGGCCCTTATTGCCACACCGTCTGTTAGCAGTATCAATCCTGACCTGGATCAGAGCAACCAGGCCCTGGTCGACCTGCTGGCTGATTGGCTGGAGGCAGCGGGATTTCGCACCGAACTGGTGGAGGTGCCAGGTCATCCGAGTAAGGTCAACTTGATTGCGACCCTGGGGACAGGACCCGGTGGACTGATATTAGCGGGACACACGGACACGGTTCCCTACAACGCGGAACGTTGGAGCTATGACCCATTCTGCCTCACAGAAGACAATGGTCGGCTCTATGGGCTTGGCACCAGTGATATGAAGTCCTTCCTTGCCATCGCCATCGAGGCAACAAGGGGGCTTAGGGCACGGGACCTAGAACAGCCCCTGGTGATCCTAGCCACCGCGGACGAAGAGTCCTCCATGAGTGGTGCTCGAGCGCTGGCCCATGCAGGCTATCCCAGCGGTCGCTATGCCGTAATCGGGGAGCCGACCGGGCTTTGCCCAGTGTACTTGCACAAGGGCGTGATGGGAGAGGCGGTACGCCTTATGGGTCGGAGCGGCCATGCGAGTGACCCAAGCCTGGGCTGTAATGCCCTCGATGGTATGCAGGAGATTATGGGAGACCTTATAGCCTGGCGTGAAGAGCTCGAACAACGCTATCACCATCCCGCCTTTGCGTTACCGAGTCCTACGCTCAACCTGGGCCATATCCACGGCGGTGACAACTTCAACCGTATCTGTGGTGACTGCGAGCTACACCTGGACTTGCGAGTGCTGCCGGGCATGAGGACCGAGGACGTGCGCTCCGAACTTGCGAGTCGGGTTGCGGCAATCGCCAGTCGCCGCGGCCTCGAATGGGAGGTAGTGCCCTTGTTCGCTAGTATCCCACCTGCCGAAACACCGAGGGAATCGGCCATCGTCAGGGTGGGGGAACTGCTCACCGGTCATACAGCAGAGGCAGTGAGCTTCGGTACCGAGGCTCCCTTTCTCAACCAATTAGGAATGGAGACGTTGATCCTCGGGCCGGGTAACCTAGCCCAGGCCCATCAGCCGGATGAGTACCTGGAGGTCAGCCGTATCCCTCAGACCCTGGAACTACTGCAGGGAATGATTCGACGTTTCTGCTGGCATTAGAGACCAAGATACAGTCACATTAGGGCGTCGAGCGGGGGGCGGCTGCTGGAAGTCGATTCTCCATGCGGCTGAACCTACACGCAAAGCAAGAGCCGCAGGGGGTAATGTGGGTGCAGGTTGCATTAAGACGCAAGACGCTTACGTTAGCCTGGCAGATGTTCGCGAGCCTTGGTGCGTCGAGCGCAACACGTAAAACTCTCCGGGCAACACCAAACAATTCAGAATTACTCAATTTCGCGCCGAGTACCTCCATAAACCTTATGCGCCGGATAGCGTTGCTCGTTTATGGAAATCTTGGCTTCTGCAGCAGCGAGTAGGTCCAGGTCCAAACGCTCGGATAGACGAATCAGATAGATCAGGATATCGGCCATCTCATAGGCGACTTCCTGTTTCTTCTCGGGGGCGAGGGAGGCACTTTGCGCTTCGGTCAACCACTGGAAGTGCTCGAGCAACTCACCGCATTCCCCGGCCAAGGCCATCACAAGGTTCTTCGGGGAATGAAACCGCTCCCAATCGCGCTCCCGCGCGAAGTTCAAGAGGCGTTGATTCAGCCGCTCCAGACTGTCTTTAAGCATACTCCCGTGCTCCTCGCTTGCTGGTCATACCGCTCTGCATGTATTTGTGCCATCCCGTGGCCGGCATTGAGAGCGCCGCATCCAAGGCACTATTTGAGATAGCATACAATAGGAAACCATGCGGGCGGCCCGACCATTGATCTTCTCGTCTGCTTCAATACCTTTGGCCACACGGGAGATTGAACCGCGAATATGCTCCAGTGAGCGGTGAATTTTTGAAGCCCCGCGCCGGTCGAAGGCCCTTCGCTTCTCAGTCGGGAGAGCTCGCCGTCCAGCTCCCTGTCTAGCTCTTTTACCTGCGTGTCTAGAAATGTCTGGGTGCATTCGAATGTATGCGCGGAAGGCCAGTTCCGGGACCAGATAGGTCCAAGGTTAATTCTCGGGAACATTGATCGGGATCCAGCCTGGGATATTACCAAGGGCGATAATGCCTCTTCCGCCCCGGTTATGTCGGCAAAAACGATGGCTATTAGCAGCGTCGTGGTCTGAACCAAGTTCATAATCATTTGGTGCAGGGTCTTGTTTGTCGTATGTCTGTCGGTTATCTTGCCGGTATGAAATTCTCCGAAGCGGACAGCGATGGTAGTCACCTGATCCTCGGTTATGGTCCGGGCCGGATTTTTATCGGTAGCCGAATCTACACGCATGGGATGATCGTCAGTTCGGAGTGTATTGATGCCGATTGGGGACCCGAGAATGCGGTAGATCTGGCGGTGGAACACTTCGCGGCGCTGCTCACGCTCGATCCCCAAATCATAATCGTCGGCACCGGGAAGCACCAGATATTTCCTGACCCGAACACCTACCTCCCCGTGCTGCAACGGGGCTTAGGGGTCGATATCATGGATACGGGTGCTGCCTGCCGTACCTATAACATTCTGGTATCCGAGGGCCGTAAGGTAGCTGCCGGCCTTATAATGTGCTGAAGTATGGCAAATCCGTTCTAATCAGATCGGCTATCGTGTCGATCTTGTCAACCAGTGATTCAGTATTGGAATACAGAATCAATTTAGAGTGTCACTGAGCCGCATCAATTCGTATTAGGTTTTTGTGGAAATAAGTCTTGACTTTAGGGCCTGGGCAATAAATTATATATACGGAGTTTCGGATCTTAGATCTGTTTCAGCCGTTAACGTCATAATCGAAAATAACCCAGTTTTAGGAGGTACTAAAGTGGGGATTGAAGACTTAAGCGTTGATGAAATCCAGCAGCAGTTGAGAGAGTTGGCACAGAATCGAACTGACCTGGAGAATGCATTGGTGCAGCGCCAGCAACAAGCAAAGATTGATTTGGTGCAACAAATCAAAGACCTTATCGAGGGCCAGGGGTTCGAGATTACCGATATCATTTCCCTACTCGGTCCGCGGCGCAGGCGTATGGTAGGTACAAAGACAGGTGGTTCGCGGCAATACACTAAGTATTTCGATCCGAAGAATCCGGAAAACGTCTATGTTCGAGGGGTCCTGCCAGGCTGGATGAAACAGAAAATGCAGGATCAAGGCTACGATCCCAACTCCAAACCGGATCGAGAGGCCTTCAAGGAAAATTATCTGCACGTCTTAGAAGGTTAAGACGTGCATCTGTTTTATTTTCCTTCCTGGCCAGGTACTCGTCTTCGGTGCAGTCACCGTTTTCCGGTTATGAGCTTCGTAATTCCCACAGTGGTAATCCACCTAGCGATTCACGGCGCAGAAGTGGGTACCCAGCCCAACCGCGTTTAAAGCACTGTGGCTAGGTAGAGCATGACACAAGCGTTAATTTTGCGCGTGGAGGCCACCCATAATATACGAGTGGTATCTACACCATTTGTGCATACGACGTAACTGCCCCGTCTCGCTTCAGAAGCCGTTGTCGTACAAGCCCCATACGGTACACGGTGACTTCTACTGGTGGTTTGACCCTTAAAGGTGGCAGCACCGCTTTACCTCTGTACTGACAGAAATCCGCAACTGAGGCGTTATCAAGCGGCAGTTGAAGGTTCATCCCCAGCTAGTCATTGCGGCCAGGAGAAAGCACCATCTGCTGGTACCCCAGTCGGTGGAGTTTGATTCGCCCGTGCCATTTCGTCGGGCGCACTCTGGGCGCACTTAAAATACTAACACGCCTAGTTACCCTGCTTGCTGCGGTACTTGGGGGCCCTGCCACCACGCAGACCTCCCCGTTCGATCCTCCGCTCCGCAGCGATCAGGACCTGCACCACCTGGTGGACTACCCGGTCGAGACCGCTATGCGGCCTACCGTGCATCCAATCGCAATCGCAGACGCCGAATAGATGCTCTCTATGGGAGTACGGACGATGGCAGGCTACCTGGACGTGGACGTATCCGACGGCACCCTGCTCGTGGAGATAGCGACTGTGAGGACACATCAGTACAGGCCGGTTCGATGTCAGCGGGGAAGGTGAACGCCTGGACGCCGACTTCCTGAAGAATTCCGGGAACGTCATCCGGCATTCCCGTCAGCCCGACGGGCACGGGAGGCTTAACCGCCGCTGGCACCAGCTAGGAGGCCTAGCCTAGCGACAGCTGCGCCCGCGGGCTCTGGCCCCCCCCGGCGCGCGGGCCCCTCTTTCCCAACCAACCTGGAAAGGGCCTGCGACGAGCGCAGCGAGGGGCCTCTTGATTAAACCGGCACCCCCCTAGGGATCCACCGCTGGCATCCTGCCGGCATCCGCGGAGGCTTAATTTAACCTGATTAGCAATGAGCTTCAGCCACTCAGGTAATTTAATGGCATTGACCTTGGCTTCATGAAAGGCATCGTTCTCCGGTACATCGAAACCAGCAGCCACCCCGGTGAAACAGACGTATCAGAACATCAGATTCATCATAAGCATCATCACGATCAGGAACAGGAGTGTCATAATGCCTCCGGCCCGCATGAAATCCGGCACCCCGTAGCCGCCTGGTCCCATGGTAAGGGCGTTGACCTGGTGGGTGGGGATTAGGAAGGAGTTGGAAGTAGCGATAGCTACGGTCAGGGCGAACACGGCCGGGTCCGCACCCACACCGATGGCAATATTTACGGCCAACGGTACCAGCAGCACGGTGGCCCCCACGTTGGACATCACCAGGGTGAAGAAAGTCGCCAGCACGGCCACCGAGGCCTGGATCACCCAACCGGGTGCCGTGCCTACCACGGACAATACTTGCTCGGCAATCCACTTGGCAGTACCGGTGGTCTCTACCGCTAGGCCCAGGGGAATCAGGGAAGCCAGCAGGAACACTGTCTCCCAGCTCACTGCCTGGTATGCTTCCTCGATGGTCAACACCCGCGACAGGATCATGCCCATGGCGCCGGTGAGCAGGGCTACGGACAGACGCAAATCGGTGAATAGCACCAAACCCAAGGCGATGGCGAAGAAAACGCCGGCAGCCGGGACCTTGTTCGGACGCAACTCTTCGTGGGGATATTCGGTGGTCACGACCACGAAATCGCGGTCCTTCTCCAACCGGACCAAAGCCTCCCAGGGGATATGCCCTACGATGGTATCGCCGGCCTGCAACGGCAGGTCGCGGATGCCTTCTCCTTCGTGCCGGGTCTTGCCGCCGCTGTGCAGCGCTACCATGGACAGCCCGTAACGCTTGCGCATCCACACATCGCGGGCACTCTTACCGATCAGTGACGACCCGGGCGGGATGACCACCTCCGCGATGCCGGCCTTGGTCGGGGCCAGAGCATCACTGAAGGCCTCGAAGTCCTCGCGGGTGCGCAGATCGTACTTGGCGGCGAATGCCGAGCAGTCTTCCTTTGAGGCGACGATACCGACAGCGCTATTGGCTTCGAAGGGGACATCACGGGCTACGCCGCCGGGGCCAATGGCTAAATCGCTGCCGCCCCGCACCATCATGGCCACGACCCGGACCTTGTTGGCCTGCTCAATGTCGTTCAGCGTCTTTCCCACCAGCTCGCTGTCTTTGGGGATCACCAGTTCCTTCATGCAATACTCTACGCCGTAGGTCTTTTGGAGATACGCGATGGAATCCATGGCCTTGCCGCCTTCGCCCTTGGTACTGGGCAGCACGAAGCGGCCCGCCAGCACGAAATAGGTGATGCCTGTCGCCACAAGAACCAAACCGATGGGTGCAACGGAGAATAGGCTCCAGACATCCATCCTTTGCCCCTCGGGCAGCGCCTGGTTGGAAGTGAGTATCAGGTCATTGAGCAGGATCAGCGGCGAGGAGCCCACCATGGTTACGGTACCGCCGAGAATGGCGCAGAAACCCATGGGCATCAGCAGGCGCGACATGGGCAGCCCGGAGCGGGCGGAGATCCGGGATACCACGGGTAGGAACAGGGCCGCCGCCCCCACATTCTGCATGAAGGAGGAGATGATGCCCACGGTGGCGGAGATGATTGGGATGATGCGTGTCTCGGTGGTACCGCCGATCTTGAGGATGAAGGAGGCCACCTTGCTCATGAGACCAGTCTTATCCAGGCCAGCCCCGATAATCATGACTGCGATGATGGAGATCACAGCGTTGGACGCGAAACCGTCGAACAAGTGCTGGGTATCCACCAAACCCTGCTCCAAACCCATGAGCGGGGCCAGCAGAGAGGTCAGGCCTAAGAGCACCATAACCGTGGCGGCAGCCACGTCCGCCTCGACCACCTCGAAGGTGAACAGGTAGATGGTAAGCAGGAGGATGCCGGTCACCCAGGCGATCTCGACCTTAGGCACGACGGTCGCTAAGTATAGGGCCGCCACCCCAAATAGGATGCCCGCGATCAGCTGCTTGCGGCTCAGGGGCTCCATGGCAGCGGATGTGGTTGCTTCATCCGCAGGATTACTCACGACAGTCACTCCTTACTCCTCAACTTAGCTTAGTGTTTCGACCCCCGGGGCCTTGCCTCGCGACGGCACCGGGCAGAGAATGCCTGCGCATAACCCCACAGTCTACCCCTTTTTCACCGCCGTGCAGCGTTAGTTGGGCATATTCTAATTTGATTAACAAACAGGAAGCTTCAGGGAAGGTTCCGCCTCTGCTGCGGTAGCACACCATGGGCCGGAACACCGGTTTGCCAGTGCTAGATGTAGGGGCCTGTTGACATTCGAGGAAATATGTATAGTTGACCACAGGCAACTAGAAGGCTAGGCTTTCAGCGTGTTCAGCATCATAAAGAAATCGACGCCCGGACACATGCAAGGTGCTGATTCGGATACCTATGATTTCTCCGTGCGTTCGAGTGGTTGGTCCGGGATCCATCGCGCCTGCGTGTCTGGTGCCAGTACCGGGCGCCTACGCAAGCCGAACTGGTACGGAAAGCCGGTATCGATAAAGATCTACCAACCTCTTGCAGACCGAGACTGACCGCAACCAAAGCTCGGTTGCAGCCTTGGTGTGGCTCACGTCTCCACTCTGCCGTGGAGATTGATGATTTGATCAATTCCGGGGTACCGGACGGACTGGGTCATGTTAACATTTAGGAAGGTTTACACCGAAGACCATAAAATAATCAAACGGTTAGCGTAGGGTCCGCTGTGCGGACTGCTTGGGTGGTGACCATTTAAACACATGAATAAAGACAGTTAGTTTAGAGTCAAATATCAATTTAGGATCTGGGCACGTTGATACCCCTATAGTTGCCTCTCAAGTATGGCCGGACTACCCTGCTAACTTCAGGAGTTTTGCCAGAGCTGAATCTTATGGATGCCAAGACCTTATACGACAGGCTGTGGGACGAGCACGTCGTCCGCTATGACGATAACGGTACTGCCCTCTTGTATATCGACCGGCAGCTGGTGCACGAGGTTACCTCCCCCCAAGCCTTCGAAGCCTTGCGGCTGGCGGGACGCAAGCCACGGCGGACAGCGGCCAACCTAGCGGTCCCGGATCACAATGTCCCGACATGGGATCGGGCGCAGGGGATCATGGACCCCGTCGCGCGCCTGCAGGTTCAAACCCTGGCCGAGAATTGCGCCGACTTCGGAATCACCGAGCTGGGCATGGACGATCCGCGCCAAGGTATCGTTCATGTGATCGGGCCGGAGCAGGGCTTCACCTTGCCGGGCATGACGATTGTCTGCGGCGATTCCCACACCTCAACCCACGGGGCCTTGGGGGCGCTCGCTTTCGGTATCGGCACCTCTGAGGTGGGGCACGTCTTGGCAACCCAGTGTCTGATTCAACGTAAATCCCAGTCCATGCTAATCGAGGTGAACGGCACCCTCGAACCCAGCGTAACCGCCAAGGATCTGGTCCTGGCCATCATCGGCAAGATCGGCACCGCGGGCGCGACCGGCTTTGTCATCGAGTTCGGCGGAGAGACCATCCGGGGCCTGTCCATGGAAGGCCGGATGACCGTCTGCAATATGGCTATCGAGGCGGGGGCCCGCGCAGGGTTGATCGCAGTCGACGAGACCACCATCGAGTACGTCCGGGGGCGGCCCTACGCGCCTCAGGGCAGCACCGAGTTCGAGCGTGCCGCTGCCTCCTGGCGCGGTCTAATCAGCGACCAAGGTGCGGGGTTTGATCGCACGGTCTTGATCGACGCCTCTGCCATTAAGCCCCAGGTTACCTGGGGTACCTCCCCAGAGATGGTGGCACCAGTGGACGGGCGGGTGCCTGATCCAAGGGACGAGCGGGATCTGGTCAAGGCTAACAACGTCCGTCGCGCGCTGGATTACATGGGACTCACGCCGGGTACCGCCATCACCGCCATCCACCCGGACAAGGTCTTTATCGGCTCCTGCACCAACTCGCGCATCGAGGACCTGCGGGCAGCTGCGCAGATGGTCATGGACCGCCGGGTGGCCAAAAACATCAAGCTTGCCATGGTGGTGCCGGGCTCAGGCCTGGTCAAGGCACAGGCGGAGGCGGAGGGTCTGGACCGGGCCTTCACTGCGGCAGGCTTCGAATGGCGTGACCCCGGATGTTCCATGTGCCTAGCCATGAACGCGGATCGCCTGGAGCCGGGCGAGCGGTGCGCCTCCACCTCCAACCGCAATTTCGAGGGCCGCCAGGGTCAGAGGGGGCGCACCCACCTGGTAAGTCCCGTCATGGCTGCGGCAGCGGCGATCAGTGGCCGCTTCATGGACGTGAGGGGGCTGTGATGGACAACTTCGAGAATTTCACTGGGATCGTCTGCCCCTTGGACCGGGCCAATGTAGACACGGATGCCATCATTCCCAAGCAATTCCTGAAGAGCATCAAACACACCGGCTTCGGACCCAACCTGTTCGACGAGTGGCGCTATCTGGACTATGGGGAGCTCGGTCAGGACAACCGCGACCGGCCTCGGAATCCAGATTTCGTCCTCAACGACCCCCGCTACCAGGGTGCCCAAGTCCTGTTGACGCGCGAGAACTTCGGCTGCGGGTCGTCCCGGGAGCACGCCCCTTGGGCCCTGGCGGATTTCGGCTTCCGGGTCCTCATTGCCCCCAGCTTTGCAGACATCTTCCACGACAACTGCTTCAAGAACGGTATCCTCCCCATCACCCTGCCGTTGGTCAAGGTTGAGTACCTGTTCTCGGTCGCAGGCGATCCCGAGGCCCTGCGGATCACCGTCGACCTACCGCGGCAGATTCTGGAGCTTTCTGTCGGGGAACGGCTCGGCTTTGCGGTCGATCCCTTCCGCAAGCGTTGCCTGCTCGAAGGGTTGGACGATATCGGGCTGACGCTGAAACACCTGGACGCTATTCGCGTCTACGAAGACCGCCGTCGGATCCAGGTCCCCTGGCTGTTCCCTGGGAATGGCTCGGAGGCAATGTGAACCTGACATAACAGTGCCAAAGTACCGACGTAGCCGTGATTTGCAAACCGCGGAGACGTTCGCGTGTATTTCGCGAACTGTGTCTAACCTGCGGTTCAATGGGCTCTAACCCATTGATTATTCAGACAAGCCGTTGACGAAGACCGGATTCTCCAAGCTGCCCTTGTGTCAAAATCACTTTGACACAAACCGTAAACAGTTCTTAGGAGAGACCATAGCCTTCGCCAACTCGTCGAAACCCGCATTGATTAGCTCAATAATCTTTTTAGGTTTACGCGGCACTGGTCAACCTCCTGTAAGTCAGTCTGTTAACTCTTCATCTGGTCAACCGTCATAGCGATGAACTGCAAGGTCGATGTGGGTGTCCTAAAAACATGGGGATCGTTTTCTGCCGCAAATAAACGCGAATCAACTCAAATTGATCGCAAAATATCACATGTTCTTTATCTGTCTACGGATGCTCACGGATTGCTTTGTTTTTAATCGTTAAGAATCTGTGCAATCTGCGGATAGGTCAGAGCGATCGGGGAATCTTCCCATACTCAATCCGAACTTCGGCGATTCTGCTTTCCACCGCCAAGCAACAATCAGTCGAGACCAGTGCGCCATCATCGACGGTCCTTGATCCATTTGCGTTGATTTGCGTTCATTGGTGACTAACTCTTCCGAGAAGATCCTATTAGGGCATGTTGACATTTAGGAGGGTACACACAGCGGACCCTAAAATAATCAAACGGTTAATATCGGTCCGCTGTGCGGACTATTCGAGTATAGCGGCTATTTAACATCTAAAAACAGTCGGCTAGGTCAAATGTCAACATGCCCTAGCTTGCAACGTCATACTGGAGAACACAGTGACCAAGCACATTCTCATCCTGCCAGGAGACGGTATCGGGCCGGAAATCGTTGCCGAGGCGGTCAAGATACTTACCCACCCACGGGATACCGCCGGCCTTGCAATCACGATGGAAGAAGCTCCAGTGGGCGGGGTTGCCATCGACGCCACTAGGGTCCCCCTACCCGACGCCACCCTGGATCTGGCGTTGCAGGCAGACGCCATCCTGTTGGGAGCCGTCGGCGGCCCTAAGTGGGAGCCGCTGCCCGTTTCCATCCGCCCAGAAAAGGGGCTCCTGGGCTTACGCGACAAGCTAGAATTATTCGCTAACCTACGCCCAGCTATCCTCTATCCCCAGCTAGCCGCCGCCTCATCCCTGAAGCCGGAGCTGGTCACCGGGCTCGATATCCTGATCGTGCGCGAGCTCACCGGCGGCATCTACTTCGGGCAGCCGCGAGGCGTGACCACTGGTGAGGACGGAAGCCGCACCGGCGTCAACACCCTGATATACAGCGAGTCCGAGATCCGGCGCATCTGTGAAGTCGCCTTCGGCATCGCCCGCAAACGCAACCGGCGCGTCTGCTCGGTGGACAAGGCGAACGTACTAGAGTGCACCGATCTGTGGCGGGAGGTAGCTACCGAGGTGGGGGCCGAATACCCGGACGTGACGCTCAACCACATGTATGTGGACAATGCCGCCATGCAGCTGATCCGAGAGCCGAAGCAGTTCGATGTCATGGTCACTACCAACATGTTCGGTGATATCCTCTCCGACGCCGCGGCCATGTTGACCGGCTCCATCGGCATGCTGCCCTCCGCTCCCTCAACGCTACTGGCAAAGGCATGTACGAGCCCATCCACGGCTCGGCCCCCAACATCGCCGGCCAAGACCTCGCCAACCCTCTAGCCACCATCCTCTCAACCGCTATGATGCTGCGTTACTCCCTAGGTGAACCGGCTGCCGCCGAACGCATCGATAACGCAGTCTCCGCCGTCCTCGACCAGGGCCTGCGCACCACCGACATCATGTCTGCAGGAATGCGCTGGGTCGGTACCGCCGAGATGGGTGATGCGGTGGTAGAAGCGATGGGCAAGAGAACAATCGACCGGAATATGGGTTACGCGTGATGTTAGACTTTACCGAGAGCATTATGCTGACAACCCCACACTTCATTGCTCTCAGTATTCCGATTATCCTCCTCTTTCCGGGTGCGGTTTCAGAAAAACTCGTTCGGAGCTCCACCTAGGTAAGGGGTGATCTCATCTCGGGTGTTGAACTAGCGTTGGTCGCAGTGTCGGCAGCATTAGTGTTCTTGTTTAACCTCTCGGCGGGCCAAAGTACCGTAAGCTCGGCATTGGATAATATGGCAGCAACCGGCAGATTCCTTGCACTTTGTTTTCTCTTCTTCTATGGATCATGTCAACGCACCAAGGCTGGGAAGCCCGGAACGGCGTTCTGCGAAAGCAAATCATTTGGCTTAGCGTCTTAGCAGCGGATCCGTTGATTATTTGCAGTAATCGTTTACACTCCTCCTTATCATCTTGGATAGGGTTTGGTATCGAAACCTCAATGTAACTTCAACAATGGGTATTGTTAACAGTATTCAAGATAGTAGGAATTGCGTCCTTAATTCGAGTCCGGCTTGTAGTACTTAAAACGACGACAGTAATACAGCAGCTGACCAAGTTATTCTGGTATCTCGGATTTCTGTCAGTTGTGATCAAAATCTTGAAACTATGATCTGCAGTGAAATAGGTGTACCCTGATCGGAAAGTATACGCACTACGCAGCCTCCAATGTATCAGCCACATTGTTTCAGGACTGCACGCGCTTGTTGGAGATAGATGCCTGGAAACCAATTGATGAATTCTGGAAGCTGTACGCTGTCTTCATTCTCAAGAAGTGCGGAAATCAGAACCCAAATGCCACGAAATACCCAAACGCTACTTACCTTCTGAAGTCAGCGTTCAGCAGCAGAGCAATCAGCCTAGTCGTTCATTAAGTTGAACCCTTATTTTCTATGGCTTCTTTCTGGCGGTAGACGTTCGTAAGAAAATAGATTGAGGGACGGGAAGAAAATTTCAATATTGTTAAGCTGAGTTACGGCATATTTGGCCCTGTTAGTATATGCTGACATTTCAGCTTGCCAGAAAAGATCGCGTGGTTCCTCGCTCAGCAGATTCAGGAGACATAGCCTAGGCAGTCGAATGTACGACGGGTATGGGTCTAGTTGATGAAACTACATCGGCTGAATGCTGGCAGGGCGTAGGTTAGTTGGGAAGCAAGCCGTGGTGGGCATGAAAGAGCGCGATGGACAGGTTTCCGCCCCTGTAATCTTTCGTAGCGAACCATGCCCAAGCGGGTGCGACTGTCTATATCAATGAGCATTGGTCTTACCAGTGAATGGCCCGGATGTAACCATGAAACGATCTACCACAGCGCTAGGGGGTTTGTTCGTGGGAAGGCCCATACCAACGGAATTGAAAGCTTTTGGACCTCGCTAAGACGTGGGTACCACGGCTCACGAAGCGGATACTATGCAGTTCATCGCCATGGTGGTGACCGGGTTCTGCGGTTTGCACATCACGCCACTTCAGGATCTCCCGCCTCGACTTTCAACGGCACAGTGACATGCTTGATCTTGTACGCTGCTCGTTGTCCGTCAAACGTTGGGCTACCTCCCGATCACATGGACTGTGACATCTAAGCTAATAGACTACGCGCAACTCAGCTGAAATTGCGTGATGACCAATGGGAACGGATTCAGCACCTGTGTGGGCGGGAGCGGCCACGATAACCGGTTGCTTGTGGGAGCCGATCTCGTGGTTGGCCCGCTGAAGCGTAAGCCCACGATGGGGCCCAGACCGAACCGTAGCCACGGAGTGCATACGCATCGAACACTTCCGGCGTGTCACCACGCGCTACGATAAGGTGGGCGGATTCGATCTCGCGTTCGTGATGAAAGCCTCGGTTCTGATCTGTTTGGCTTAAATATCAACACGACCTTAGGTCGTGTTGATATTTAAGCAGACCACTTGGATATCAATGTTAACAGGACCCAATACAACAGTGCTGAAGTACTGATAACATCTATCCGATTCTTCCATTGGAAATTATTTTGTCGCAAATGAATGCGAATCAACGTGAACTGGGCGAGATTACTCGCTATTATCGACCGTTCTTGATCTATTTGCGTCTATTTGCCTTGATTCGCGGCTAAATCTTCCCTAAGAATCCTGCGTGCTCAATGTTACCAGTCGTTGGGAACATCTGTACCTAGAATCAACGCAGTAGTCGCAACTATCGACAGCACCTAGGTATTAGGTGGGCGCGGAGAG
>Ga0056114_1000114_pt1 | contig 20964 bp, 18 predicted proteins | sample WorMetHERISLAND1_FD_77005 | JGI IMG/M metagenome (GOLD analysis project Ga0056114, IMG submission 77005) | Marine gutless worms symbiont microbial communities from Max Planck institute for Marine Microbiology, Germany - Olavius loisae HERON... ...
AGTACTGAAGGCACACATAGATTACACAATTAACAGAAAAAATACAATAATGACACAATAAACACAAAACACAGCAAATCCCCTAGTCTACAATAATATGGGGTGACTAGAGGATAGCTCCCATGCTTGACTTGTCACAGTGGCTGGTCCGCTGAACAGTTACAGTTTCAATTTAACAATTCTAAATCAAATATAGACAAAGCAGGCCAACATGCCAGAGGCTACAGTACATAAACAAGAAAGCCTCACTGACACAAAGGTAACAGTGCCACAGCAGTGCTTGCATGAAGGCCCTATCAACAAATCCATGATATGCGATTTCCTGTTGATCATAAATAGCAACATGGCTTTATTAGTAACAGTCTGCGACATGTTTTCGCATATGTAAGGTAGCAAATCGCCACTTTTGGTCACTATTTTTCGATTGTAGAACCTTTGCACAGGAATACTCAGTAATATAAACGTATGTAAAAAGTAAAAGTGAAGTGGCTACACAGTCGCTCTTGTTGCCGCCCATATGTCCAAAACTGCATGAAAATTCGACAAATTTCGTACATATAGCAGGTCAAGGTCATCCAAAATCATCGACCTTGGTGCCAATGGAAAGCGCATACTGCAACTTCTATTAGTCAGTAAGTGACATTTGAGTTTTGGTCACATCTCCTTTGCAGGATAGCCAGTAACTGTGGCAGTCATCTCATACATAATTAAGCTAAGGCTATAAGTGTAGGTATGTCAAAAAAAAACACGCAGTATCACTAGGCTTAGTCGTTGTCATGCAGTATTATGTTACGGCATCTAAGTGTCGTCATCAGCAACATGTAAATTTACTTTGTGTTCTGCATGAAAAAGTATTTATAACATTGCCCACCAGTCCACCACACCTTAAATGTGTTGCTGCACTACCTTGCGAAATCGAAATTGCACTTTTTGTTATTTTGCAAACACAACAAATGCAAATACAGTCATTTTTGCACACGAAAACGAAGTTGTTTTTACCCACCTCATATTCGTGGATTGGATTGGATTGAGCACTGTTTGCAGTGTTTTACGTCACTGCCAACACAGTATAGGTTATACGGGAGACGGTTTTTATAGGTCCAAAGACCCAACCAACAGTATCAAAGTACTGAAAGAACAAACAGAACACAGACAAATCAAACATACAATAAGCAAACATGAACACAAAACACAGCAAGTCCCCTAGTCTACAATAATATGGGGTGACTGGGCATGGCTCTCACACAGGAGAGGGTTGCCAGGCCAGAACGGCGGTGGGGCTGCCGCCGCGGTACCTGCATCCTATTCGTGGACCCTGGCATCTAAATGGAGCGTATTTTCTGGACGCGCTGCTGAAACAGGAGATGCTGCTTGATATCCATGCAATTTGTGGCGACTTCGTCTTTCAGCAGGACAGTGCACTCAACGGCCTATAAGGCCCGTGAGACGGTTGCATTACTGCAGCAAGAGGTTCAGGCTTTCATTGCTCCAAATCTGTGACCTCACAACAGCCCAACCTCAACCCTGTTGACTACAAGGTGTGGGTATTATGCAGGACCGTGTTTATTGGGCGAACAGGGTGTCTACAAATTTAACTGAATAAATTTCCAGGAGATTTCAGGAGGGATTTCAATAAAAATCCAGGACATGTTTGCATTGCTTCTGCCTGCTATACAATGCACCGAATCTACTAGTTTGCCTAAATATAGAACAAAAACATGATTTGCACAACATGGGGCCGTGGCAAAGATAAAAAGAGCGACCACTTTCTTAAATAAGCGATCTGGTACCAGTTTCATCATGACTGGAAACCAATGCAGTCGTTCATCGACATTTTACACAAGAATTTCCAGGAGGACCATACAAATTCAAGGAGATTTCCAGGATTTCCAGAGGCTTTTTAAATTCCAGGAGATTTCCAGGACTTCCAGGAGTTGTAGACACCCTGGCGAAGGTGCAAGACATTGACAATCTGAAGCAGCATCTGCTAGACATGTGGGACAGTGTGGAGCAAAGGGTCATCGATGACACGATTGACCAGTAGCTTTCACTTCTTGTCTGTGTCCATGTAAAAAAGGGGGGGGGGAATATTGAACAGTCTTTGTAACTTGCATTTGAACTTCGTCATAAAATGACATTTGTTTGTCACTACCCAGATGCGAAGATGAATGTACCGGTATTGTTTTAATATGAAAATGTCTTTGTTTGTGACAACTGTCATTTCACAAGGTGGTGCAGCAACACGTTTAAGGTGTGGTGGGCAATGCAACAATTGCTTTGTTGCAATTATCTTGATGAATTCAACAGTGAAGAAAAATTTCGAAAGTCCGTAAATCCGTCAATGTCTGTCAAAGTTATAGGCAAAGTACAGAGGTCCCCTTTTCTTGACTCACGGTGTAGATAATAATTTCATTGCCATATGGCACTCAAAACTCGCATTTACACTGAAACTGTGCCACCTGCATCCCCCACCCTCCCATCAACAGACCATAATAGACGCAATTATCAAACACTATATCACTACACAACCACATTCACCAGGGGCTCTACCCCTTCACCGACTGCGCAATACCCCACACATCCCCTCCCTCAGACTTATAGGCTCGCACTCCACACACTTGCCATACTACACCCCTTCCTCTGTTACTACATCATGTATCTGACCCTGCTAAAAAGCCACTTAACGGTATCAAAAATCAAAGCCATATTCCCTGTTACAGCCGAGTTTCAGATAACTGTTTGCTAAAATACCAAACTTTTGTTGCCACAACAACAGTAGTAGGCAACAAGCTAATTTGAATGGCACCATTAAATTGTCAGCACCGAAAAGCTCCTATCTGGTGCAAGAATAAGGATGTATATGCTTAACGAACAATATTATGAGCAACTATGCTCAGAAATTTGGTTACCATGGCAACATGGTCAGTCGACGGCAAATTTGAGTGCCTTTTCAACTAACCATGGGCACAAACAACATACTTGTTGCAAGAATCATGGACATGTGTGCAATAGAAGCCGAGTTACAGCCAACATTACGTGACAGTACAATTGATTACTTTCGCAACGGCAACAGTTGATTGGTCACAGCAAAGTTTGAACGACACCAAGAAACAGGCCGCCAATGTAAACTCTCTAGTATGTGCACAATGCACATATCATGGCGGTATCTCCTGTACACAGTGACTTGTTGCCAATTTTGTGTTCAAATACCAGGCAGTACTTGTGTACAATGTGTCTCAAAAATGCACCAACTTTGAAACTGTAAAGCTCAAAATTAAAAGGATCGACGTTGATGACATTTGGCAGAAATATTAAAAATTCTCCAGCATAGAGTTTGCATGATTCAGTTTTCATGTAGGTTCCATTTTTTATCAACTTTTCTTCTTTCAAACTGGACACCGAAAATAACGCAAATTTTGACACTGTATCAAGCAAACGCGGCAACTCTGATGCCATTCAGTAGAGAAGACAAAATTTTGACAAAAATGTGCATGATTATAAAGGTTACAACGCTCAACAGTTTATAACAGAGTTTCCAGATAAAGGTTGGATGAAGAACAGCATTTATGGTGAAGTCGAGAAAGTTCAGAACAGTTGAAATGTTAACAGGCAGTGTGTGTGATGCGTAATTTTCGTCACTTTCGTTGATACAATTCAGGACAAAAATCAGTTCAGCAAAACTGCACTAGCAGTAATTTATTGACAAGTATCATGCTTAAATGTCCGCAGAATGCTGATTATGTGTGCCAAATACTATAAGCTTAGGTGTATGTTTTAAAAATTGCATCTCGTTAACTTTGGCATGTTTGCTTAATAAGCACGTAACGCCGAAATTCACATTATTTTCGGTGTGCTGTCTGAAAGACGAACAGTTAATAAAGAGCGAACCTACGTGAAAACTAAAACATGCAAACTGTATTCTAAAGACTTCTGAATATTTGTGCCAAATGTCATCAAAATCCATCTTTGTAATGTTGCAGCTATATCTTTACAAAGTTGGTGCATTTTTTGAGACACAGTGTAGATATCGTTTTGACACCGCACGCAGTCACAGACTCAGCAACATAATCAGTAATCGCTACAGTGACAACTTTCGTGCCACAGTGTGTTGTTGGAAGCAGAAGAATATTTAAACAACACCGGCCGAAAAGTGCAAAGCACAGTGTACATGTTCAACATTACCAAATATGACATACTCAGCATGCATTGGTTCATGTATGTCAATAGTACAAGTCGTACAAATCATTCACGAGGATGCACGTGTGGCTCACACATGAAGCAGAGCCAAGTCGCTGTGTCGAGAATGGTTGACGTCAGCTGGACACACCGGGTGTGAAACCACAGCAGACAGTTATCACATGCCACCCAGTTCACGTTTCTGGCACCTTGTTTGCAGTTCGGATGGGCACATGAATTCGACACAACTGAAGTGCGCAGGTGACTGAAGACGACATTACGATACTGGTCCGCGTCCTCCTGCGTGAACATTGCAGGGTCAACACCACTGCATACAGCAGCCGCATTCTGCAACAACACAAAAATGGATACACTTTGTAAATGAACGTGTCCCATTATCTGTTGTATGGTACTGTAATGTGCTGTGCTGTGCGAAGTACTCAACATGAGTACTTAAAGATGATGGGTAAAGGTTTTTTATAGAAAGTGAGTAGTTTCGAACAGTTCATTACAACGCAAACAAGAGTGGGTAGCACAAATGGATAAATGATATTGCAAAATGCTGGAATTTTGAAGTTTTACTTTTCGACAACGTCCTTAAATCTTCAGAATCAGTGACGTCATCTCAAGGCTACGTTTCATCGGAGATGGCCTTAGACTCGTTTTTGAGTGCGTTTGTACAGCAAATAGTCGGTAAAAGTTGTCTAATTTATTTAGTTGGGATTTTATGTTCAGTTCATGGGACGAGTGAAGATTAATGAGCGCTGTACAGTGCATAATAACTAAAAGTGTGAGTTACCGACCGCACCAACTGTGTTCGCGCTACGGACATATGCCAGAGGCCTGCAGCATTCTGGATCTGGCAAAGCATGCGTTACGAGTACGACTCACAGTCTTGCATGACACGTCCACTGACTGTCTGATGGTCGTTCTTGCGATAAGATTATTTGCCTGTTGAGTGCCTTATGAGCAGGAACATGAGCTGCCATCCTTGCTTCATGGCCGAAGGAGTGTTGGCGGTGGCTGATAATTGACTACCGGTGCTGACATTCTGCATCTTTTTTGGACCTGTCTGGCTGTTTTTTGTTCTTGCAACTATGGAACATATTACACCACCAGACGCTGCAGTAGCACTCAGCAGAACATACCAAAACTGTTAAGTGGCCCATTTTATCACATTTATTTGCAGGTGGTACTGAAATTTTTTCAGCATAATGTACATGCATTCACAAAGATACTAAGCGTCAACCATCCCACTTCAGTCAATACAGGCAGAGTACTGATTCATGACAGTACACAATAATCAACCAAAAGCCATAATCCTAAACAGTGGTGTAATGCCCATGAATATCAATATTTCGCTGAAAAAATTCAGTAGGCTACAATTCCATCCCCGACAATACGGTACTATGTTCATATGTGTAACCATTATTCCATGCCACATCAGCAATATAAAGCAAAATTCGGAGAAAATTGAAACTTATACTAGTTCAAGGTCATCCATCTTCGTGCCAATTGACAGGTCTTATGCAACTGCCTGAAAGTCATTATCAGTAACTTTGCTTTCATGCAGTTTTCAACATATGTATGCACATGCACTGTGGTCGATTGGATTTTAATCATCTTGTTAGTTTGCGTAAGCTAAGTTTTTGGTCTAAAGTTTGTAGTACTGAAAATAGGGTGTTGTTTGAGTGTGGGCGTATTCTTCGCTACACTAACTGTTGTAATTTTCTCTCTCTTGAATATGATATTGAGGTGGATAACTTTCCTGCACAGTACCACGTGAAGCAGATTGTATATAAAAAGTTTGAGGCTTGTGTATTTAGTTAAGTTGGTGCTTTTGTATTTGTAATATTTGGTAGCCTACTGTCTGTGGAAATTGTTGGACTATTATCTTTTTTGTGTGTGCGTCTTGTCTGTCTGTAGTAGTAGTTTTCTGTCAGTCTTACTCTGTATATACACTGTACTACCTTCGTGGTGAATAAACGTATTCATACATAAAGGTAGAACATAGCTTGTTTTCATTAGCCCACACTTGCGCGCAGCCCATGCTCAGGGGAAACCGATAGAAAATCTGTATGAAACTGACCCTACCAAAAGTAAAAGGATGGGCCTACAATCCTAATTTCAACCACTTTCTGAGTGATCCATCCGTGAGATGGACTGACAGACGGACGGACGGCCAAAGGCATATAGGGCATATGCTGTAGCATGCTAAGAGATGACAAAAGTATTGATAGACTAACCATGGCAACAAACACGCCACACGAAGACCCATCACGCTGAATGCCACTGACACTGTTGTTGACGTTGCTCATTGGTGTCCAATCACGCAGCTGTGCCTCAACCGTTTCTGAACGTATCTTCATATACTGACTGCATGCAAAAAAAACACATTGGTTTGACAGATTATATTTGCTGTTTAAATTTCTTACGGCCTTATCACAGCGCCCGACCCGACTCAACTCAAGTCACTGGGGAGTTGCGTCGAGTTCAATCAGAAAAGTGAGCACATTTAGTGGGGCGCTGTGATCACTCTTCCAACACAACAACTCAACTGGACGAAATTTTGGCAACTTTGCCCATCACAGAGTTCTGAACATTTTCAGAATTCTACAAATGATAGGACACTACGATCACGCCAAAAACTGAGTCGTGACACAGTTTTACAGTAACAGTGTGCTTCGCTGGGACATTTCCAGCACAGGCTATTTAGGCCTATGCAACACAACGAAACAGGAAAACAAAATGGTGCAAAGTAGACGCAAGAAGAAAGCGTTAGACATGATTGGAGGTATTAGGTATTGGGCACAACTACCTGCAGATGTCGAAAGTCATGCCGATAGTTCAACGTGCTAACACTAAGTTCGGTTCAACCATCACACCTGGTGAGAGGGTTGCTGTCACTCTGCGATACTTGGCCACAGGTAGGGAGTTAGGGTATTCATTTACTAATGTCCCTATACTAATAGTAAGTATAAGTAAATAATGAAATACTGCCATCAGGATAGAAAACTTGGGTCACAACTGACAGCCATTCTACGCCACCCGATTGAGTCCGATCGGGTGATATGATGACGCCTTTAGATTTCTACATAAAGTTGTATGTTGGCACTGTCAGTCTTCGTTACATGCTGTCATGCAACAAGTTTACTTCATAAAACATATCAGTTTCTGAATTTATATGCATCCTCTTTACTTCAAACGTGAATGGCTGAACTGATGGATGGATGGATAGATGGTTAGGGTTCAGCGGCATTTTGAGCACGCAAATAGCGAATATACACTCTGTCTCCAAAAAATGCACCAACTTTGAAACGGTATAGCTCAAAATTACAAAGATCGATTTTCATGATATTTTGGAAAAATACTCAAAAGACTCTAGAATAGATTTTGCATGTTTCATTCTTCATGTAGGTTTGCTTTCATATCAACTTTTCATCTTTCGAACCGGACACCGAAAGTAGCGCAAATTTTGACGTTCTTGCAAACGCACCAACATAAACAAGGTGAAATTTTTTTTAAATTCACCTCAGAAAATAATATTTGGCACACAGAATCTGCAGACATTTAGAAATAAAACACTCATCAATAAATTACTGCTAATGGAGTTCTATTTAATTAATATTCGTCCTAAATTGAAACACCACAAGTGACAAAAATTACGCATCACACTGCTTGTTAACATGTCGACTGTTCTGAACTTTCTCAACTTCACCATAAATGCTGTTCTTTGTCCAGCCTTTGTCTGGAAACTCTGTTATGAACTGTCGAGTGTTGTAACGTTTACATTCACAGATTTTTGATCAAAATTTTGTCTCCTTTACTAAACAGAGTCAAAGTTGCTGCGTTTACTTCATACAGTGTCAAAATTCGCGTTATTTTTGGTGTCTGGTAACAAATTGATGAAAAATGCAAACCTACATGAAAACATACAAACTCTATTCTGGAGACTTTTAAATATTTCTACCAAATGTTATCAAATTGATCCTTACAATTTCAACCTATACCATTTCAAAGTTGGTGCATTTTTGGAGACACAGTGTATAATGCCTGAGGGAATTTACAGTTTATTAGTAAGGCCAATGGCATGTATACGACAGAGTTTGCGTTCAGGACGAATATTATGGAAGACATCTTTTAGATTAGAAGCTGTATAAAAATTTTTATCTGTCCCATTGCTATAACATAGCATGGAACAGATTATAAGATCGCCGGCATCAGTCTGTCTGTGTGTCTGTCATCGCTCATGTGGTCGCAATTTTGAATAAATTTGATGAAACTTTGCATAGTCGTTTCGGGTCGGAAAACTAAGATCGAGTTCGTTGGGGTCAAAATCCAATAATGCCTACCCCTATTTTACCCCCAATTTCCCCCCTAATTTCACCAACTGAAATGCATTTTCAATGGGACGATCAAAACACTGTTGTATGAACACCCATTGACCAATTGTGGTGGTTAATACCTCACACGACGCCCCTTAGCGGACGCTAAGGGACTGCCTTTACCGAAAAATGGCATAACCTTAATGTTCGCCCAAAACTCCCCAAAATTGTATCAAATGCAGTTACAATGTGAATATCCTTATCCAACAGATAGTGCAGAATACCTCAGTAACGATGCAAAAGAGGGTTGGTGACAATGGACCACCTACAGGAAACCACCCACTGTGGATCTAATGGTCACGTGACCCCAAATGGTCAAGGTTGTGACCTCAAAATATTTGAGGCTCAATATCTCAGAAAACATGTGACATACAAGGTTGGTTTCAACGGATCCCCAAATATTTGAGGCTTAATATCTCGAAAAACCTGCGTTGCGAGATACAGGGTTGGTGTCAATGGACCACACATAGGAAACCACCCACTGCGGATCTTATGGTCATAGGACTGATGATGTCACGTGACATAAAATGTGGCAACATTTGTACCTTTGTTGACCAACAAAGTTTTTCAACATTACAGAAAGAACGTTGTACTGCAAAATAGAGCACAGCGATAGAACAGATACCTAGTTCCATAGAACGTATTTCCAGTGGTGAATAAAATAAGAAATCGCGAATGGCACCATACTGATACGGAACTATTAACTACAAGTTATCAGCAAACCAAGTATTCGTCGTTCACAAACCGGAAGAGTTCCAGGTAACTGTGCGCATCAGCTGACGGACGCTGCAGTGAATCCAACGACCACACTAATCTGTTGTTCACATCGGCAACAAGCAGAAACCAGTGACGTCCTTCATCTGCTCTTGTCACATGTCGCGCAGTGGTCGTACACACCGGCACCATGATGTACTGGAAAGACGACATGTTTACCTAATTACACAGCAGACACACACATGCTAACGTACACATATCATTTGCTGTAAGATGCTATGAACCAATGAAAGTCAGCTTCCACGACAGGAAACGGTGTAATTGTATAAGACGTAATGTGTGTGAACGACCACTGTTAAACATCACGTAAGTAGGAAATAATGTGCAGAGCATATGTAATATGCCAAACTGCATTTCAGGTTTTCAATGTTGATAGTGTATAACATGGCTGTCCACAGGTCTGTGCAATGTTAGTTATGTTAATGATTGACATTGTTCCAGAAAATTGACAGGGCTACAGGGTGCAAGTTCTTGCTAATGCCTGGTAGTTTGTGTGGATACTGAGTGAAATCTCACTCAGTATGGCCTACTGAGTTGTGAAAACACATTGCACATATTTAACTGGTGAGACATTATTGTCACTGTACAAAACAAATGTACAAACACATACCCAGTATGGACATTTGGTTGGGGTCTCCTGACAGTGTCACAGCAAGTGAATCTCTGGAAAAGGTGCAAACGAGAAAAGTTGGAAATTCGTGGTGTCAGAAAATTAAGTTACAGTGAAATGTCATTAGCCAACACTGAAGTCTGATAAGTATAACAGCATGTATGATGGAGCCGAACTGGCAACTGTGACAATAAAGCATCACCTGAAGTGTAATTAGACGTATGTACCAAAACTAGACTCAATGTCCATACACAAATTGCACACATGACAATATGATGTTATAAAGTCTGGTACAGTTTGCCAAGTACTGTTGTCAGTAGCTAAACAAAAGTAAGTAAAAAAGTAAAGTCCTTTCCCGAGCCTTAAGGCCCACAGGGCGGCGCTGATCTCTGTTTCTTGGGCAAATCAAGACACGATATATAACCACAAGGCACAACTAACCAGAGACGGAAACAAAAGTAGTATTACAACTGTTTTTGTTGTATTATAAGTGTGTTTTATGATGTGGTCACAGAGGCTTTGGCCTGCATACGTAGTCAAACACATACTTCAGGTGAAGTGGACATTTCAGGCAGTTTTGTCACGGCTTTCTTCCGGAGCAATTCTTCCAATTTTTAGCGACACTGGATCATATTTGACAGATGCGGAGCAAAAAAGATGTTGTTGTGTTTTTTCATGAGGATGCATCGCTGTGGCGTTTTTCAACATTTTTTGCATATCAGCCATCTGCATAAATCGAACAACACAATACAAGGATAACTCACCGTCTTGTACAGCCAGTCCTCTAATGCGACAGTAGTGTTGTCGACCGACCATTGACGAGCGAGCTGTGATGGCAGAGCCAACATGCGCACAGTCGGCCGCACCCCTATCGACAGTGACTCCAGGTAGGCGTCGACTGCCTGATCAACAACCAATTGTCATATCTGTCATACGATTAAATATGCTACAACAGAAGAATAGTGGACTGGTCAGCTTCAACACTGTCAAAACAACAGAAGTGAATGCGTAGTGTAGGCAAGGTGACGAAATGTAAAAGTGAAAAGCTGGGCACAGCAGACAGGTGTTTTTAAATTTCTGCTTACACTAACTACATCCAGTTATGTAATGATATATGCACCATGGATTTCGTCTGTCTAGCCATGACGAAACTGCCAGCTGCATGTAGCATACGGCACTTTGTTAACGACACGCTCACATTAATAGTTATTATCGGTTTGAAACTGGTTTGAGTAGTCAGTTTAACTCTACTAAACATAGCATTTGCTTTTTCATCGGTTACTATAGGTCTAACTGTCCTTGATATGTAACTGTTGCTTTGCTGGCAAATAAATGCATTGATTCTTTCATTCATACACAAACAACGAACTTTCGAACTAGTACTTCCCGTAACTGAATGTGTCAGCAAGTAGCACACAGGTTAATGTCATGAGGCAGTAGTTTTGGTCTAACTAGATAACACGTGTAATGACATGCACATGTCAGACAACACTTACATTGTCCGTCAGCCAGTGTCCAGGTAGCAGCGACTTCAGGTCGTCTTCAGTCACTGGCACTCGACCATTCGACACTGCAGATGCCAATATAGGAATACAGTCTGCAATGTTCGCTTGCACAGCTTTGTACAGCTGTGAGCGCGGGTAATGAGTCAGCTGTTTTAGCCGACTGTCGGCATCTCTTACTGCTGTCGATGATAACTTCATGGTATGGAGTGTCACTGTTTGGGGCTGTGAGGTGTCGGTGGTAAACCAAACTTGCTTTTTGCTGACTGCAGCGGGCTTCCGTGTGGCACTGGTCTGGCGTTTCACAGGCGCCTTGCGCTTCTGTTCAGCTGCAGCAGCAGCAAGCACATCAAACGCAGACCTTCTCCCGACTCCACTCGCTGCTGCCGCTCTTGTGACACGTGCAGCTGATGACATCGTGTCTGTTGGTGGCGTTACTGGCACAGTCACAGTGTCTGCAGCCGGAATTGCTGTCGACTGAGCCAATGATGAGTCACATGGCCCTCCATACCACCGGTACCAACTGGTGTGGTGAGTGGGAGATTGCCTGATGTGGGGCATGACGAGGCGAGCAGGCTGACGCATTCTGACAGCTTTACCTTCACATCTGCAAGTACTGCAGATGAGTCCACATCGTATGTGTACGTTGTGATCAGTGACGCCAGTTGGCGGCATTCACGTGGCAGTCTGTTGGTGCTGACGCCTGCGGTTGATAGTACTCCGGACGCGTCTGTTTGTTCACTGGCCTCGGGCGTGTCATCGGGTTCCGTCATGCACACACTAATCCAGTCCGTCTGGAAGGCTGACAGGTCACTAGTCAGACACTGTTCGTCAACCATGAGCAATGGGTGATTGCGGTATGACGTCGGCAGGGAGTCGAACGACATGCCTGGAAAACACACAGACACACACACACACACACACACACACACACATACAATGGTCTACGGTCAGAAATATGTCATGTCCACACTAATCAACAGTGACTGCTGCATATTACTGGTTATTGTTTATGTCCTTGAGCTGACAAGGCAGCATAGTGGAAGTGCATGGTGCTGAAACATATATAGTGTTTCGACCATAATGCACAGTAATGCCGCTATGAGACACTGTCAATCTGTGTAAACAGCAAGGTGACTGTTACGAACTTATTGGCATCAGTGAAATATGCTGAATTCTGGACCTGCATATGATTCAGACTTTAACTATGAAAAACTTGTACTTGTACTCGCGCACTAAGCACTTGTACTCGCGATAAATGTACTCGTAATTGCAACTCAAATCGTGATAAATTTCTGTCTGTAGAAAACATGCATTAGACCATCCCACAAAGTTTTTGTGTTGTTTAGTTACAACAATTGTCATGCAATACTGTAACCAATCAGGATCATCTTTACGTTCAACATGTCCGTTGTCCGTACCACGAACATCTAACATTCCTAATGACCGTGATGCCACATTCCAATATTACTGTTTCCTGACTGGTTCTTGCATCTTATCATGCTCATTTCAATTCTATCCAACCCTCAGTCATGCACCACTGTCTACGGAAGTCTCACTGACACATCCTGCAGATGCTTACATCATCACACAATGCAGTTGTCAGTGTTGACAATATTAATTCTTTTTCAATACCCACAAGCGGTGGGAGTGTGTGATGGGATGGACATTTCAATGTATTTGGTTGATACGGGTTGGATGAGCCATTACATGATGGAAGGCAATTACAAGTGATCCATGCGCTCTTCAATCATGTTACATTGTGCATTCTACATAACTTGTATTAAATTTAAGTTATTGTATGCTGTTGACGTCTCCAGTTATCTTGTCCCCACATAAGAAACCTTATCGACCCTTCTCAGGAATACTGCATTGCCATGAGTGACAAACCTGATACGTGCTGGAAAACGGCGCAGAAGTGCTTGCATGGCAGCTGCGTTCTGACAAACTGGCGACATTCGCAGGCGACCGTGTCCTCACTGATCGTCACACGGTACTGGCGTAATGCCGATGTTGACTGCACTCTGTAGCTGTTTCCACTGCTGCCGTCTTCCGCTCCACTGCAGCATGCCACCTGCACCACAGTTGTACTGCATGTTAAAGCAAACAAGATGACACAACTCAGTGCATATGCCTGTACCTGCATCCTATGACCTTTACTTGACACTTTACATATTGATCCGGAAATCTGCAACTGTGCATGTGCATCATTTAACCAACATGGATCAATACTGTGAGGTCAGTGAGAATCTATCTCAGTGCTTATGAAGGTGTCAACGCCCACATGATCATATGTGGTCATGCTGTGCCCTTGACCTATTACCTACTGCAGTCGCACTGCGAAACTGTCATACTTTCACAACAGTCTGCCAGCCCAATCTGACAACGCTCCGATTTCTTCGGTTTGCACAAGTCACTGGCTAGAAAATTTTCATTGCCATAGCATGTTAGCTACACCTATTGAGGTAACAACAAGGGTGGCTGTATGTTGCAGAATGACAAGTGGTGCACATCTTACAAATTATTCTCGTACCTATTATCCTTGTGAACGTCCCAGTACCGAAAAACAACAAACATCTCTAAATAATTATTTTGACATAACAATATACATATCCAGCAGTGAAATTCCTGTTAAAGACTATGGAAAGAAATGAAGTGTCTGAACAAAAGACAGAAGGGACATTGTAACAGGTGTAACAGGTAGCCATTACCTACATTAAACAATAACACACTATATGGCTCAAAATATTATGTTTTTTTGTTTGCAGAAGTATAGCATTTCGTTAGATAAATTCTGCCCATTTTCCAAACCATCACAAGACATAAATCAACCTTCCTTCCTTTACGAACAGCAGAAAATCATCTGCATTTAATATATGTCTACATACCTAGACAAATATCAAACAGTAGTGTTTCCACCAAGTGAACGAAGTGAATGGCAGAGATACTGTTTCCACCGTAGTGTGTGTCTGTGTGTGTGCACAGTAAACTGGTCAATCAGACAGATGGGGCGTTGAATGATAGTAGCTGTGTCATGGTTAATGCTGTGGACTTCAAATTTAATACACTTGATTCCAGGGTCAGTCTGGACATGACCACTTGTCATTTATGGAAAAGAAACGTGGTTAGGGTCACGTGACCTCCGAAATTTTGGGGCGTTAAATGCTCACAGCTACAAAACGCCATCCCTTCCCATTATCTCCCCTTACCTCCCTCTCTGTCCCCTAACTTTCCCTCTATTTCTCTCTTCCCTTCCATGCCCAGCTATTCCCTTCCCTCCCACTTCCCTGTTTTTATCTAGCCCTGTACCTTCCCTCCCTTTCCACTCAGTGCATGACTACCTGTGACCTTCCCTTCCTGTCACTAGCCCCTTCCATCATATATTACAGTCAGTTTTTGGGCTTATTAGTTTAACAAGGCGGGAAGAGCCCTGTACATAAGCCTTTGCAATGGTTCCCGTCTCAATATGACTGTGCAGAAAATTTTTACTGCTTCTTGTTATGTAGTCACTGAAAGAGTAGTAACCATATCTGCAGTAATGTCGTGGGACTTGATCTCTGCGTCCCTCATGTGCTGGACAAAGTACAGAGGACAGTTGTGCAGATGTGCTGGAGTGCTCGCCGGGCCGCTGCGCCAGCCAGCAGACATGGCAACATTTGCCTGTAGATATCTGTACATGAGCCACATGAAAACAGCACTTGTGTTGGTGACAACTTGCTATCATGACAAAGTATACTGCAATGCACGTCAGTGTTTTTGCTACTGCTTTGAGTTTCTGACAAATGAGCCTGTACAGCCTGTACAGACAACTAACATATTGACTGACAGACAGATGGGCAATATGCATACCGATAACACCGATAATGTGGCCAACGCCGACCTATACGGCAGCACAATACAGCGAAGAGAAAGTAAGAGCAAAATGCAACGGTGACAAGTAACAGTCATTTCATTGTGGACATGTCGTCTGCATATTTAGTTTGGCAAGAATGCTCGTCAAAGAAGTTAACCAGCCAGTTGTAAACGTGGTCTGGTATGTCCAGTTGTGCCATCTTGTCCAGCAGCGACAATGAGTCAATGAGTCACTATGGTGGGAAGGGTTTATAGAAAAGGCAGGTTTTAAGGTATGCATGCAAGAGTATAGTGCTGATTATGGTGAAGACAAGAAAGCCTAGCTAACGCCAGGTAAGCGCGCGACAGCCGTGTGTGTGTATGAAGACTTGTTTTTGCCATCTCAACGTTGTTTGATGCCCCCTAGCTGAGGAACGACTTGCTATATCAACGCAATCTATACATCACTGAAAAGTACATTTAGTGGGCTGCAATTCCGCCGCTGACAATACGGGTCTGTCTTCGATCGTTTAGCTGTTGTTGCCTCCGAAGCACGAGAAATGTCACGAAATTACAAGAGAATTTGACCTTGCAGCAGTTCAAGGTCATCCAAAATCATCAACCTTGTAGCCAATAGAAAACCCATATGTAACTTCCTATCAGTCATGAATTGTAACTTTAGCCGTATCTGCTACCGTTTTCAAGATATTCACGCTTAAGGATAGAAAATTGCTGATTTTATGCACCCATACCTTGTTTGACACCCCGCTCGGGGGAACCCCTTAGAATTTCTGGATGAAACTTACCCACAAAAACTAGAGGGATGGGGCTACTGTATGGCGAAAATTTCACAATCCTAACTTAAACCGTTTTTCTATGATACACCTGTCTGACGAAAAGACACAGACGCACGGGCAACAGCATATACGTGCTATAGCATATATGCTGTCGCGCGTAAAAAGGAACTAGTTGAAAGAGATGATTATGAGGACTGATAATGACTATGTAACAAAAGGACGTTGCTTACAACATGTAACTGACAATCGATTATCAAGAGAAGAGGATGGACGAAAATAGGAGGTGATGTATGTGTCTAATTATCGGCATACATTGGGTCACTTTACTTTTTGGCTAAGACCGTGGCTGAGCCTTTTGGCTCAGACCAAACACTAATCTGAGCGCTCAACTTTGGTCTTAGTCCAGACCCAAGATTAGCTCAGCCGAACTGTTACTAAAAATAGCATGGATGCTGTTCTGTTCGCGAATGACGTCATAAATAAAAGGTCAAATTCGGACAAACAATGGTGTAACTTTGGCCATTAGATGAACGTTGTCCTAATTAAAGATACGCTAACATGCTGACACAAATTTTCTATTTACTTTTTCAATATTAAATGGTGTTCTAAAGAATTAAAATCACGCACAGTACAGTAGTAGCGCCCGTTAATCTTCACGCGGCAATCGGCGTTTCACGGCGTTCGAATGTTTACGTTAGCAGTGATCGGTGTAATCCAAAAAGTGAAGTGGTTTTCGGCTCAGCCAAAGTTAAGCTCTAGAGGATTAAGCTATCTCTGCCGTGTTAAACCAAGTGGACTAAGCCTGTAAGTTGAGATTAAGTTCGGACTGAGCCGCGGCTGAGACCAAACTTAAAAATCGACTTCACTTTTTGGCTCATCTTCGGCTTAACGTGGTTTTAGGCTCAGCCAAAAGGCTGAGCTACGGTCTGAGCCAAAAAGTAAAGTGACCCATTGTATTGTGATACTGCTTTGACATCAACAGACAAACATCATCATGACGTTCGTTTCCACTTGTGTACATAAGTCAGCCGTTCTCAGATCTCAGTTACTGTGTAACAAGCATGTGCATGCTGTAATGTGGTTAACAAAGACTATGAGAATACACGAAAGAGAAAGATCTACTTACTTTCTGTAGGCATCTTTGAAGAAACCATCCACAAGACATGTCAGCATGTTGCTCAAAGACTTGGACTTGAAAGGCTGCAAGTAATCGTACTTGAAAGCCTTATTCTGAGCCTCCACACCGTTGTTGGTGTGAGCCATGAAAGCTATGTGCTTTCTGAAAGCCCACACCCACCACTGTACAGAAACACACCAAGGCACAGAATAAGTCACTGTCAGTTGCAGGTCTTCTGGATGAAACTGTGGGAGCTCAGTGTATGAACTAGCCTGGTGAAAGTGAAGAGAATAACAGAAACAACAGCAGACACAAGTTAACACCAACAAAAAAATCACAACAACGACAGATGAGGCCTAAAACCCATCTGCATGAGTCTGTGGCGATGCTAGTCAATGCAGTTGTCATGAGTCGCATGCACTGTTGTAATGGCCTGCATCGTCACCAATACGCTGACCACAGTTTAACGCATGCTTGACATGATTCCCTCCGGTGGCTGGATGTACCAGAACGCGTGACATTCAACCACATAGGCACGACCGCCTACAAGTGTCTGTATGGAACGGGACCGACGTATCTGTATGAGATGTGCTGGCCAACCTCATCGGAGACTGGCCGACATTACTTGCGGTCAGCAGACCACGGACAACTAGTGTGAGTGACATGCCCACAGAGTGACTGCATTACAACTGACACATTCCAACTGCAAAAACTGACTTATGTAGCTGATTGCAAGTTTGTACCTCGTGCTTGTTGTCATCAAGCCACTGTCTTTGGATGTAATGCTGGAGCTGGTGATTGCCTTTCCAGACTGAACTCTGACGCAGTGTATGCAGGCGTTCACTGTACTGATCGTCAGTGGATGACTCGGCCACCGACTGGGCCAACAACACACTCATTGCACCATAACTGTCACCATTCATACTGATAATTTACATATTCCTTGCATAACACATAATTTCAGCTGAATTTTGTCTGCCAAAAAGCCGGCAGCTGGTTCACAGCAGCACAATGTACATGTATGCAACAAATGCACTGCTGTTGGTTAGTGACCCTTTCCACCTAGCATTTAACAGTGGAAGAAAATGGACACTACTGCAGACATTTCAGGTTACGGAAGCAGGTCCCAGCTAGCTACAACAGTCTTGGTCTCATCCGTGCTGTTAACCTGTTCAAAGAATTACTAGGCTTTGCGATGAAACAAATATTTGTGACCATCCTCCTTCTCCAAGAAGCCTAGTGTCTCCAAAAATTGAAGGAATTGGCACTTAATCACTAACGAGAACTGCATCACATGTATCTGCAGCTAATTGCATACTCCACGGTAGACCAGTCGGAGCATATTAAACGCTACAACAGTGTAGAATGCTGAACAAAACCACATCAGATTATGAATATACATAAACCCTGTGCCATTAAGACAGCATGCAGAGACTGCCACCATGTCGCTTGCAGCTCCATCGATATGATGGCTGCCACTGTCGGTATGTTATAAGAATTCTGACAATGACTCACATTCAACAGTGCCATGACTTCTTCTTGGTTGTCCACTTTGTGTTTCAGCGTGCGTGTCCAACGAAGCCAGCATTGTTTGCGGTGGAAATCGCATATGAGAACATCTGTGTCTGCAACAGACAACAAAGTCCTGTTAAATACTGGCACATTGTGAAGTGAATAAGACTCATGTCACACCGGTGATATAGTCCTCATTACCACACTCCGTGAAGACGAAGATCTTGTTCTTGAGGTGCATTGTGGACCAAAAATACTACATATTTTGCAACGACAGATTTGGTCTTGGTCTTGAATGGAAAATTATAGGTCTTGATATTCACACAACAATCTCTTGGAAATGTCGGAAGTTTTCTGCAGACTGTATCTGAAAACATTTTTGTCATACGTACAAACAAAAAAATACTGTTATTTACTGTTGTCTCAGTATACATGCTGTCTTCTGTGTGCTGATGTGCTTTAAAGTTACTGGCAATTGGTGTTGTAGGCAGCAGACTTGACGGCACCAACTGACAGTTGTGTGGTTGACTGCATAAACAGCGCTGTGGACGATGGCCTGCATAACGTGAGCGAGACAGTTAATAGCTTACGTTACGTATTGTTTGTTGGTGATGCACCACATAGAATAACTGGTGTTTATTTTTGCCAGGTGGCGGCACATATACAATGTGGCTCAAAAAAACATCACCCTTTTTCCATGTGATGCTATGCAGTTAGCAGTAATATCACAGCAAGTTATATGTCCGTCCTTAACATTGAGGCATAGTTTTTCACATAGGTTGCAATTCTTCAAAATAATTTCATGATCAGTTTGCTATCTGCAGACCCCAACATCGCGGATGTACTCCAAGGGAAACACTCCGGAAATTTTGGCCAGAATACCGGTTGGGTACGAAAGAAGTGGTTTTCGGTGTACAAAAGCTGTAATATATGTTTCAGAAATGCGGCAAGACACCACAAAGGTTACTATTAAGGGACAACAGAAAGTCCTATACACGTCGAAATTGTTGGCACACCAAAAGCCAAACAGGTTAGTGCCGAAAGCAACGACCTTGGATGACCTTGAAGACTTGGTGTTGTTATTTATGTATTTTCAGTTTCACATTCAGCCTGCTATTGATCGATAAATAACTGCAGGTGCTGTAACAGCCTTGTCCCTTCATACGCTGAAGCAATAACAGGCTGTGACTGTGTGGTAGTGCACCACTGTTGTAAAGGTGATTAACTGATTGACTATTGTCATATATTTAGAGACAATAGGCGTTCATTAATTTGCGATAAATTTCAGCTAATGTCAACATAACCTCCAACTAATGTGGCTATAAATCCGTTAAACCATTGGCATGCTGCTGACAAAACTATTAACTATACCAAGGTTCAGCAATTTCATGTCAATGTCTCACAATTACAGCACTGATTCAGTCTCATATACATAACTCGGTTCAGACATTGTCAATTGTGAAAATAACAAAACTACACCCAGGTTAATTAATGTCATATCATTTTCCCCCCAAATTCAACTTGAACTTCACCTGATAAAAGCTATATCATAGTTTAACCATTGTCATGCTTCACATGTCAATGGGTAAGTAGCTTCAACAATTTCATATAAATGTGTCACATTTTCAGCATTAATGCAGTCCATTATGCTTATAACTTGGTTAAGCCGTTGTCATTTGTAAGAAAGACAATAGCTACACCGAGGTTGATTAAGTTCACATGATTATCAACCCTGAATGATTGTTGCCATTTTCGGTTAGCAATGACTCGTATCGCCCTTTTACAATGCTATAAGCTGGAAAGTTTTTGGTGACATAATAACAATCAAAGAGTCATTGGCCGCAGGAAAAACAGTCTGTGTCACATGGTTTCCATGCGACAGCATGGCTCTTTTTATTGTTTGTCAGTATAACTGTGTCCAATGTCCAATGACAGGTTTCAAGACAAAATAGGTTGTGTATTAACGAAGCTGTAGGCATTCTTTAACAACGGTAACAAAACAACAACAACAGAGTCTGGGTCCAAAAAGTGCTAAATACAAACTAGGGATGTGACGGATTCCGAATCCGCATCCGAATCCGATGGAATCCGACAGTTTTTCAGAAATCCGAAATCCGACGGATATTTAAAATCAACAAAAAACATTTTGATGAAGCGATTGTAAGTAACATGCTTGAAATTTATTAATCGACTCCTGTGTAAAGACTTTCCGCAAAACAATATCATAGGCCTACACTATACACACCCAAGCAGTATAGGC
>Ga0056114_1000115_pt1 | contig 20964 bp, 18 predicted proteins | sample WorMetHERISLAND1_FD_77005 | JGI IMG/M metagenome (GOLD analysis project Ga0056114, IMG submission 77005) | Marine gutless worms symbiont microbial communities from Max Planck institute for Marine Microbiology, Germany - Olavius loisae HERON... ...
AGTGCCTGAGCCATCGTTTTTTGCCAGTTTACTTCCAGCCCAAGCGGGGCAGCTTCCTCCTGAAAAGATTCAAGTACCGGGACAAGAAGCTCAAGCAGCTCGGACAAGAGAGACACATCGTCCCTTGTATGCTGAACACATCGTCCCATCTGTGCTGAACACAATTTATTTATTTAACATATCTTAACTTTTCTGAGCGTGGTTTTTGTCATGCCTCTCCTGCAGTGTGGAACTGTGATTTCTGACTTAACTGTAACAACTGACGTACATTTAAAAATCGACTGAAATCTGCTCTGTATGGACACGCCTTCCTGCAGTGACAAGTGACTTTCCCACACTTGTGATTCTAAGCCTACTGGTGAATGACTTAACACTCACGGGCTTTTTTAAAACTTTTTAAAGTTTAAACAATAAATAAATAAATAAATAAATTCCTGAAATGTGTGGACAGACGACAGACAGACATCAGACATGATCACAGAGTCATGGACATGATGGCCAAAGACGATGTATTGATGAAACCACTTACATCATAGCCGTCAAGCATCGACATGTGCATAGCATCATTCGCTCGCTTTGGAACATTCAGCATAACGTCCAATCCTTCCTGTTAACAAGCAAACACAAACTCACACTGAAACAACACTGCACGTGTCAAAAATAACACACATTTCATCTCAGAGAAGCTTCACTACAGAGCAAGATTCAGAAAGAGCGACCTTGATCTCGCCCTGGCCTTCCTCACAGCAGGCGAGCAGATCCTTGAGCAGCAGCTGGTACTTGGTTATCCTCTGAACGGGTTTGATGAGGTACGACGATATCGGACCATTCAGCCCGTGTTTCTGCTGGATTTCCTAACAAACCCACAGACAACAACAAATAACTAGATATACCCAGCATTAAAACAAAACCCAAACTATGACAACAAATTTAATCACGGAAAGTTTGAACGATACAGAGTGAGCTCAGATTTCATTGCATGACCCTGCATCCATGACTGATATTACAGAACTTAAGACTGCCCCGCCAAATGCCAACCACGGTAATCAATCGCAGGCTTTGTTCTTTCAAACGACTAACTGATTCCTAAGTGAATAAACATTGCTCTGTTTAAGTCCGATTTATGCTAACAAGCAACGACAATAGACAATTCAGTGAGAACAGAACAGAACTCGCCTCAAAGAACGTTCCACCCTGCTGGACCAGCAGCTGGTTGGAGTCCGGTTTGTTCTTGCAGTATTTGACGTAAATGGAAAATTTCTCCGCCTGGAAACGTACAACACTGACACTATAAGACCCACAGCCAACACAGCTGAATGCTTCGCTGCAATCAAAACAATCGACAAACTACATTCAACAACTGACTGAGCTGTCTGTCGGCATAAACGGCGCAGAAAAACTCTACTCCTCTACCAGTATTGAAGAACTAGTGACAATGCAAGACAAAGTCTAAACCCAGCACAATATACGTGGCAACACAAATAATCTATTCAAGGCAGCAGCAGTCACTTCAGATATCAATTGTGAAAATTCATATCTCCCTCATTTCATGTTACTCATATCACAGCTTACAATAGCTTAACAAACTCACAACTGTCTCCATGCCGAAAAAGTACAACGACAATATAAAAAAAACATCTACAGGTATACAAGCTGCTAGTTAATAAAGACCCTGAAATGATAAAATTATGGTCATATTTTTGACGTTCTAACATGGCAATCTTTTCAACAACTTTGTTGTCAACATTCATTCAGTTGAAATGTTACAGTGAACAGTCAGGATCTCAATGACTTTTTGCAGCATAGAGCTTCACCATGCTAAGAACTGAGTATGATCGTTACTGAAAGCCACTTTGAAACATCGCTCGGCAAACAACGGACGACACTGAACGTCACATAAACTCACCCACGTCACGAAGCAGTGTCCCACATCCTCGGGCAACATCTCGTACTTCTCAAGCTCCTTCAAGAACACACTACACAGGACACACGCCGCACGCCCAACTGAACATCATCGTGAGCACTGAGACTAGGCAGCATACAGTCTCAGATCTACATACGTAAACTTTTATGAAGCTGCTGACCAAAAACATTCGACTCACTTTCGGTGGAACTCATGAATCTCGACGATGTTGCCAAATATAACGTCTTCGCGGCCGGCAATTCCGACCGGCAGCAGACGACTGCAGACTGTCATTTCATTCATGTAACACTGTCGGCAGAAACAATCACAGAAATCAGTTAGATGAGGCATCTAATCATGCTGCTAAAGGCAGCTAGATCGATGGTGCAATAGTCTTGCGAACTACCGTGAGTTGGGTTGAGTTGACATCCATGAAATGCCTCAATTTAGGAATAGGAAGCCAGCTTATGACACTGACACCATCTGCTAATGACTTGTAAACAAAATCATGTGCAGTCACTTCAAAATTTGAGGCTGTTCACTCATAGCTTTTGTAAGTGACGAAACATAGCAGACTGTGATGGTCAGGGGATTCACTGTTAGGTGAAAGACATGCTTTGAACTGAAACTGCTGCAGTGTGGCAATATACATTGTCGCTGTATTGTCGATGTCCTACAGCGACCATCAGACAGACTGAGAAATAACTCCCGGCAAAGCCACACAGCGTCGCCATTGTACTGCAACTTTACAAAGAATGGTTGTCCGTGTCCCTTGAGGTTCATTACTTCCTATCAGACTTAGAGGCAATCAATCAAGGACAAGGTTAAACTGTGATACCATGCAATTGTCAAACAAACATATCAAGCTAATCAGATCAGAAACTGTATCATATGTCATCGTAAGCAAACTGGCCTAGTAGTTCTAACGATGCTTGACAGACAGTTTCAGTGGATCTGTTTAATCATACCCTGATGCAGGTCTCAAGGTCTTTGACGTAAGTCCGTTCTGTCTGAAGCAGCTCAGCCATGATAAACCTGTTCACCACACGGACACGACACGATGTACGCACACGATACACTTCTGCACACAACTCAGCCGATAAAACTAACAAGATTCACCGAGCAAAACAAAATCATACTCTTTACGACGAGCAGATTTCCGTTTCTCCTCGTTGAGTGCCTTTGCCGTCTGTTGTAACTTCTCCTCCAGGTTGGGATCGCTGTGTCGATCATCTTTCTCGCTCTGATCACAATACCACGTGTGCACAAGTCGCATGCTCACAAAATTAACTCTACCAATCTTCAGCTTTATAAATGTGAACTGTTCAAACTAACAAGCTATCGCAGTTGACATATTCGTATAACTGTTTTTCTAAAGCATTCGCACAATTTTGTCAGTGAGATAAAGAAAAATTAATTGATTAATGAAAATAAAAAGTTATACTTTCGCATATGTGAAGGTTGGGGTTGAGAACACCTTTTGTTTGCGTGCGACACTACTACAAAACATCAAAACTGCCCTTGAACAAAAGCCATCTCTTGTGCACCTGACTTAAGCTATAATTACACATACAACTACACAATGCCAATTACTGTATACATACTGGATACAGCATGGGTCAAGGGAGGAACAGATGAGCTTACCCCGCTGCCATCAAGTGGAATGCCAAGTGTCGACATCAACTTGTCGCGGTATTTCTCCATGCGCATGGAGAAGTCGTTGTAGCGACGATCGACCAGCGACGCCCACGACTTAATGTTGTCGGTGTGTGTGTGACCTTTCTCGACGAGGTTATCAGACAACTGGAGCAGCAGGGCTACCTTCTCACGGTTCTCCTTCACACCACAACACAGCCTTGCAAGATGATTCCCCATCTCATAAGGTGAATAAACAGAACTCAGGTCACCACTGCTTCAGGTCTGCTGTGTCTCCAGGTACATCAGCGTAACAGTCTCATGCCAACACACTTCACTGACAGATCATCTACAGGTGTCATTCTACGTGTGAACAGGGATCACAAGCACAGCCAACGGCATACATCACAAGCAGCGCTCCGACTGCTTGGGAGTTTTCCCAAGATCTTGGGAATTTGGGGGTCAACTTGGGATTTGGGGATTTTGCCGTGCAATCTTGGAATTTTTTTACTGTCGTGAATTAAGTAAAATTTTGAGTGTAATTTTGACATCTGATGGTCTGAGACCGCAAATCTAGAACGATAAAACCAATGGTATAATCACTTTTTAAGTTAACATTAACACTGGATGTTCAAATTCAGATTCGGTCAGTCAGTAACTCTGACACAATGTCGCCTTCTAGCCTAAGTAAGATATTATTCTCTACATTTGTGAACATAAGTGTTCTCATTTTCACCGTTTTCTCGTATTTTCAGTATAGCTTGGAAATTTTTGTTCAATCTTGGGATTTTTCGTAACAAAATCTTGGGATTTTTGAAAATTCAGAGTGGGACCACTGATCACAAGTGCTGAGTCACATTTAATGTCAGATGCATCAACTGTTTCATGATAGCAGACATATACCACGATGACATGACTACTGACAATAACTATCAAACTAATTATAGCAACTAATTCCGTATTTTCACGTCCAACTGTGCAACTGGACATCATCAACCCTTCATCATTATCATCACCATGTAATACAGTAGGTACAACTACAGGTCAATAACAATCATTCTTAACCCTTTGACGCCCACAATTGCCATATGGGTACAGCTATAAAGCATCCTGTGCCAGACCGAGTTAAGCCGTCATTTGTAATTTTTAACATTCAGGCACTCTAATGCTCAGGTCAAAGGATTAACACCAACACACTGATATAAACCTCTGCTATCCTGCAATGAATAAACTCTCACATGTTCTACCTTTGATGTGGATTTGAACTCGTTGTGTTCACGCAACAATGCCTGCGTCTCTTCCAACGAGCTGCCGACCGACGTATGACTGGCCAGATACTGCTCACCAACGTCACGTATCCAATCCAGGATCTACACCGCAACATCACGACTGACTCATTCCGATCACAAGACAGTCGAAACACAACTCAGAGAAGTCTGTGATCAGAAGCAGTGACGGACAGTTTGTGAACTGCAGCAACGCCAACATATAAGAGACAGAGAGACAACAGTTTTCAATGCTGGACATTTCCACGTGACGGTCTTTATATCACCCAAGATCAAGTTATCGAGATATCAACTCCGGTCATCACAGAGAAATCAACCAATTGTTCCACCTGTCAACTTGTTATCGACCCACGGACCTCGTGTGTTTGCTGTTGGTGTTGCTGGACCTACCACTGGAAACAACTTACCTGAATAATATCTGAACTTTCAACAGACAATTTTAGGAGTCGGTTAAAAACATTCCTGTTCACACAGCACTGAATATGACACCTAGTGCATTAGAGACTCTGTGCCTGTGCACAACGTAAATTTTTAAATTACATTACAAGTAGAGCCGACGAATTAACGCGTTAACACGTTAAAGAATCGCGATTAAAAAAATTAACGCCATTAAAAAAATTAATGCACATTCATAAATTCTCCGAAGCAGGAGTTCCAATATTCAATTAAACTACAGGCATTTGACAATCAAATAATATTCAATTAATTATTATGTCGTGGTTGTAGCACTACGCTAATAATTTTCAGCTGACAAGCTAACAAAATAAATAGCTGATCGCATGTGTAAACGTAATTAAGAAAATGAATCACTCAACAGCTCTAATTACAAGTGACAGGTCAGAGTCTGACGACAGGAACCTGCTTAGCACTTGTCTCGAGGACGACGTACTGCTGACACTGGTCGATGCGACGTTTTCTCGTCGTCCAAAACTCCAGCACAATGTTCTCCTGTTTCAGCAGCTGGTCCAGCGTGACTACACAATGCACACACACACACAGACATAAACGACAGCACTCAGTCAACATGCCTCAGAGTGACATCGGTATAGGCTGCTGGACGTGCACGGCTGAGAAATACACCCTAGTGACGACGTCAGTGATGACGCTGGCAATCTACGCAGCACAAAGCTCTACAGAATCAACTGACAAAAGTGGCGTTGTGGCTTAACGGCCACACTTGTCTCGATCAACGCAGTTACTCTATGCTGGACCCAGTCACTACTGGGATGTGGTCGGTAAAACTATCTTGGCATGTAGCCAGCCACCTGGGTCAACTCAGCCTTCTACCCTCTTTGGGACGATAAAATGAGAGTCAGCTTTCGGGATGAGTAATAATAATAAATGGCGACAGTGGGTGTAGATGATGGCAGCCTACAGGTGGACTCACAGTCCAAGTTGGTTGGCTTCGTCTGACGGTTTGTGGCCACTTGGCATTAAGACTGAATTCATCATATGAACCACGTGACCATAGCACTATAACACTGCCCGTGCCTTTGTGAAGTTTAGCCATGTCACGACATGTTATAAATTATTACTATTGTTGATACATCAGCATGAACAGACTAGCTACTACAGAGTTAAATTGTGTCCCATCCATTCTGTTCATTCATATTGGTATCTTGAATCATGACATGATACCTGTGTCAACTCACACAGCAGGTCTTCAAACAGTTACATATCAACAGCATGTCTTTGTGCAATGCAGTAAACACACATACAGGCTCATGTACAACTAGAACAGTGTAGATTCAAAGCCAGCTCCTTACCTTTGACCTGGAGTTCAGGGTTGCGAGTGACCTGCATGCCCAGCGTGTGAACGCTACGGTGGACGTATTTGAGAAACGTCTCGGCGGTACGACGAGCCAGCGTACACGCCTACCAACACACGCGACACTGCTACGTGAAAGAAACAGCAATAGTCACAGAGTGTTCAGAACATGACTCAGTATGTGTATCAATACCAACACACAATACATGTCTAATCCAAAGTTGTATGGTTAGTTACAAAAACGTAACAACAATAGTGTCCATAGTCAAATAATGTTCCGAGTCATATGCAAAAATTAATACTGTGACAGGCATGATCTCAAAGTAAGAAATCTCTGGACATTTCTGTTATGACGGGACTTGTCAGTCACAGGTGATGCTTGTAGCTCATTTCATCATTGTCACTGTGTGACAGTTTGGGAATCACGTTTAACGACAGGAATGACCAGCAGCAAAGGCAAAACAGTAAACGAAAAATTTAAAAAAAATAAAACATAACTTTTGATACAGATTATGAGGGTGCTATACCAAATCACCGGAAAGTGCAACTAGAGCATGACAGTCATTAAGATGTGGTGTGGACCTTCAGAAAGGCTTCTTTCTGCTCCTGGTGTTTGTTGATAAGCTGTTGGATGTAGACCACTTTGTCGTCGACGGCCGTTGCCTTATCTGTGCTACACCAGTCCTCATCACGACGGTACTCGCGATCCAAGCTCTCCAACACTGAACACACCTGTAAACCACGCCCAATCAGCTACCTGTACGACGTGAACAGGTAACACACAGCCAGAGAGGTAAGCAGTCTGTTATCAGTCACAGAATCTACAATGGCAAATTACTTTCGTATGTACAGTATGCATGTATATAGCCTCAATAGGTCTTCACCAACTCACACCTCTTCATAACACATGACTACTGTTAACTGAATAGAAATGATAAAACATGACTGCACTCTGAAGAGATAGAGTCATTCAACTATATCACCTAACCAAGTTGATGGACAGGTGGTTAGGGTTTTATAGCATTTTAAGCATGCAAATAGCAACAGGTATATCATGCCTGAAATAGTTTAAAGTTTATTAGTAAGGCCAATGGCATGGATAGAAGAAATTATTCATTTACGATTAATATTACGGAAGAGATCTTTGACATTAGAAGCTGAGTAGAAATTGTGGCAAATGATATCAAAATCTACACAATTTATCAGTGTATGTTCTACAGTTAATAAAGAATTACAAGGTATAAATACATACTTGGGGATCTTCATCCTATAAAAGGTAACAGTGGGTTAGGTATGTATGACGTATTCTCAGACTATAAAGCTTTTGTTCCAGGCAACTAAACCCAGTTTCAGAATGTTTCATACTTAAAGGTATGTTATGGACTTTGTCAGTAATTAAATTATGCCAAAGGTGTTGCCACCAGGCAAATAAGCGTTCCAGTCTTATAACTGTAACTGCAAAAACTACACTCTCAAAATCTCCAAAAAAATCAATGTGCTTTCACAGCAGCATTAATATGAAAGCCTCAATGACAGAAAACGGTGTATCGGAATGGACTTCGGGAAATTCCAACACAATAATGAGTCAACTGTATCAGTCACTGGAGAATGCACACAGACAGACAGACAGACAGACAGACACCTGCTCAGCTGTTTTGAACCAGTTTGTAGACGCCATGACCAACTTCATGCGTTCCTCGGCATGAAACATCAGTTGCTGCCACTTGGCCGAGACAGTCTCGCCAATCGACCTCACAATGTCAACGCTGTAGTGATTTGCCTGAATCAACTGCTCGATCTTCTGTGTCACCTGCACCGCCACCTGGTGGGTCTTCTGCACGTTTCACACACCCACATATTTCACACAATCTCACATACTTCTCAACTATCAGTCACATGAAAAATAGATCAGTTACGATGAACTGGCTGTCTGCAACATATTTTACAACTGTATGAAAACCAAACCATCACATAAAAAGTCAGTTGCTGATGTACAATGTACATTCCACTGAGAAATCTCGCTAACGCATGCAACATAATCATTGGGATAAAAATAGTATCATGGCTAAAATAGGACACGGCTTACTAACAAACAATTGTGGATAATAAACACAATATCATTATCACATTTTCACTCCGCTGACTAAGTTCAAATTGTCCAGGCATGCCACTCCCTTGTAATGACTCTATCATGTTATGGCGCATTAGAAATTGACGGCATGTTATTATTATTATTTTATCATCTCTACCACCATGATTACATAAAACACAACAATCCAATGTGTCGCAGTAGACACAAAAAGCACCATCACAAGTTCACAAGACATGGTGTGAAACTGGCCTCAATGGCAGGCTGGAACTGGTCGTGTTCTTTGCGGAGCTGTTCGGCCTCGTGCAGTGAGCCGGGACACACCAGTCCAGCAGTGATCATCGACTCGCTGTTGCGTATCCACATGTTGACTTGTCGTGCCTCGTTCTCCAGGTGCCTCAGCTGTACACACTGGTGCAGCTTGATACGTTTCTGCTCCGAGCGCTCATCCAGCTCAACCTCACGCTCATGGATGTACTCCAGCAGTGACTGGATCCGAGTCTGAGCGTCGTAGTCTCCGTCCGCCATCACACGCACGCCCGAGTGCTCAAATATCTTCAACAATAACAACTGACAGCGTTTGCCAAAAAACACAGCCACCCAGCAACCGCTGGAGGAGGTCACTGTATGCAGGATAAACACGACAACTGACAAGAATACATAATGATTCTAATGATGACATCTCCAAGACTGATTGACTGAACAAGGTTTAACGTCCCACTTGACACAGTTTAGGTCATTTCGGAGACAATGTTTTACAGGTCTGATGACCCAACCAACAGTGTCAAAGCACTGAAGGAGGGTGGTTAGTCTTCCGGACAGGTCTCAGTCTAACGGGGTCACCTCAACATGTCACAATAATACAACATGCGTGCAGATATAATACAAGAAAATAATCTCCATGAGCCCGGACATCAAAGAAAACACAATAAAGGTATCCACATATCACGAGTTTATTGCACATGGTCAATCACATGTAAACCGGTATGACAAGGAGTTCTGAAAGCCAGTGACAAATAAGAAACTTCAGAGTTCATCAAGTTGCCCCCTGTGGTCTCGGGAGCATTGTAGCCCACCTCGTTTCCTGGCCAAGTGTGATAAAAAGCGACTAAACCAGGCTAGTTTTGTTTTGCTGTGTTTTTGCATTGTTTTGCTTTTTCTGAGTTGTGTTTAGTTTCTGTATTGTCGGTATTTTTAATATGTCTTCTGTCCTGTATTTTCAACGTGAATGGCACTGTACAGCCTAACTGTGCTGATGTGTCATTAAGAATCAACTCGCTCGTTCGCTGCTCAAGTCAATCAGTGCTGACCGGCAGTAGGTCCTGTCCGACTTGCATCACTTCAATGATACAGTTCTGTACATGCAGTGCAGCGTCGCTGTGCATCTGTAGACACTGCTCCGCTCGGCCGACGTCTGAACTCAACTCAGCATGTCGCAGCTCCTCAGACCACATGTCCATCTGCGTCAACAACTACAACCACACGACCACATCATCTTTACTTCCGACTTCAACAACAGTCAATACTCGTCTGTCTGGTTTATGTGTTGGGAGCTAGTTCACTGGGTCCGATTTTCAGTCTGCAAAACGAACACAACATCTGTACATGACATCACTTTCCTATCACTCGTTCAACAGTGTCATACTCAAGGCATCAACGACAAACTTTGTCACACAATGCAGTTCTCATAATTTCTAACAACTTTACTGAAGAAAAACATGTGATACACGTGCTCCATTCCACCTGTCTGTCTATGAAGAGGGTGTCTTAATGAAACTCTGTATGCCGGCCTATGGAAGATAAAATTAATTTACGTAAGTAAAAAACAAAATCCCATGTAATTTTTCACTGTCAACTCTGACAGTCTGTCTAAATTACTCATCAACATCTGATACTAATGTATCATCGTCAGCACGCTGTGAGTTTTAGGGAACCATCTGAATGGCCGTTGAGCACCGAGAGAGTTCTGAAGTGACAAGAGTAAGCTGTACAGACCTCAAGAGCGTCTTGCTCAAACACTCTCAGCTGAAGAGCGAGGTCCAGCTTCAGTTTCCGCGCCGACCAAAGGTCTTCAAGCTTCTCACGACTCGTCTGCAGCTCCTGCAAGACTCCTACTCACAACAGACATACACATGTACTCAGCCACACACTGCCTCCGACTGGACAGAGCCACTGCCTGGACGAGTTAGAGTCGTCCATACTCGCAGAAACATCCTCTGTACAAAATCTAAAGCCTAAATACACACAGACAACTGAATCAGCAATCAACATAGCCAATTTCCTACTCCGCTTGAACTCTGCAGCCTTACTACATTGTGGATCGGATCAATAGCGTATACGTGTGATGTTGTCCATCATCATAGACATGGGCACAGATCGGCACTCGAGCCCTACACCAGTAGTGATACTGTAGGTACAGTGACCATGACAGAGGCACATAACCACAAGACCAGACACAACTGAGCTGAGCTGAGCAGCACAAAACGAGCTGATGTGAGCTGAGCACAAAACGTTCAACTAACAGACTTCAGCGGATTACAAACCTTCAATGTTTTTGCTGTCCGAGTGATCCACTGTTCCGCCTTTGCTCTCAGATTCGACATAAAAATTTCTGAAAGCAGAACAATCCGTGCAACAAGGTCTTCGTCTTCAGACATAGCACAGAACATGGCAAACAACAGTCGACAGCACGGCAACAATGTATGTTATCCACGCAGTGTTACAGTGATCAAGCTAGTTCTGTATTCTGATATTCACATTTATGCCGAGCCACTCATAAGTCAATTTTATGAAAACTGCCGACAGTCTAAGCGCATTCTTTAATTAATGGCCGGTCGTAAGTTTAGGGTTATGACGACCATGTCCTATACATAGATCAGCAACATCCTCAGCCTTTGGTACTATGAGCATATAAGGGGCAATCAAAAAGTTCTTGGCCTGACCTAGTTCTGTTGAGAATAAAATTAATTTAGTATTTGTTTCTTATAGTAGCAAGGCTCAGAACACGACATGTGCAATGTGACTTTTGGACTATAAATATTTTGTGCATTTCAGTGCACGAACAAAGTGTCTGTCAGAAGGGTGTTGAAAATGCAAACACCAGAACTGTGCACAAGTTTCTGAAGAACTTCACAAACAATATCAAGGTGACCCAGCAAAATTTATTTCAGAACTCGTCATTCAGGATGAAACGTGGATCCACCACTTCGATTCTGAATCAGAACAACAAAGCATGCAACGGAACGAACGAAATCAGTCAAAACTGTCATTTCATAACACTGCATGACTCCGTTTTTTTCCATGCCATATGCAAACAACCGACGACCGCTAAAATGCACAAAACATTTATAACTAAAATGTCATATTGTGCATGTCGTGTTCTGAGCCATGCTACTACAAGAAGCAATTGCTATTTTAATTTTATTCTGAACAAAACTAGGTCAGGCCTAGAACTAGTACTGAAAATGCAGTTACGGAAATGGCATCACCTCAGCTGCTGCAGTAGACTCTCGCCTTCACTGACGGTGCTCACGAACGCATCGATAGTAGCATCTCGCTGCTGACCAAACTGTGTTATCATCGACTCACAGTCTCCGATCGTCTCGGCAATCTCAGAGCTCTTCAGCTCCTGTTTCAACTCCTCGAACCACAGGTTCAACTAACACACCATTACAGCAGACATGGGTCAATTACAATTGTAATTCAATTGTAATTAATTACAATTCTAGCATGTAATTGTAATTTAATTGAAGGTATCCAATGGCAATTACAATTATTATTACAATTAATTTTAATTGTAATTGACCAATTGTAATTGGTAATCAACAATTACCAGCATTTTTATTGGTATTATTAGACGGTTCTTTCCTTTACTCTACATTGTTCTTACTTACTGATTTTTTTTGTTTTCCACCATGGTAGTGGTACTGAGGAATCAATAAATGTACGAGTGCCGGCGGGCAGTAACGCGGTTCTTGAGTGATGTATTAGTTTAGTTCCTCAGATACAGATAAAGTAAACGTAATTGTAATTGTAGTTGAATTCGATCAAATTGTAATTGTAATTGGCCTTACAGTAATTGGTTGTAATTGTAATTGTAATTGCTAAAATATTATTTAATTGTTATTTAATTGTAATTGGTCAAAATGTGATTGACCCATCACAGTCAGCAACTACCCATATCACTGGAAATAATTCTTCCTTATGGGGACTGCGCTTAGCTCTCGCCCAGTTACCTGCAGGTATAAATACAGATAAATATTGTATGTGAAAAGACAGATTATAAAGTATGGATTAATGGAAGGATGGCCTTGCTTTCTTTAAAACTACCAGCTCAGTTCTGAGAGAACTGCGGTAACGAATTGCTTTAAAACAAGCAATAACGCATACAGGAAATATTATTCTCACAGACAATTCAAATGCAGCATTAAACTAAAATATTATTAGCATTAAATTAAAATTATCAGTATTATTAATGGCTGAAATGCACAACATTTAACAAAAATCTTTCGATAACACTGGAATTATAGAAACAACGAACCAAGCTCAGAATGAACATCAGAGATTGCTGTAGCAGACCTCTTTGATGTGAGTGAAAAATGCCACTGATAAGTCGAGAAGATGACGCTGGCGCTCAACACGCAGCAGGAACCCATTCATGCGCTCTTCAAGCTGTCGAGCCTCACTGAAGATTTCCTGAGGATCACACTCTCCCGTCTGAGCCAGCTCGTCAGCGGCGACCAGCAGCTTCTCAGTGTTGGTAATTGTGTTCTGTCATGAACACACAGCGGACGACGTCAGTCACAAGAACTCGTTTTATGCACCACAACACACTGAGAAGACTGAACCTCACCATTACATCTATATCCTCATTCTTCATGACACATCTTCAGACTCAACACTCCGACACTGCTTCCAAGAACTGTCAATGCTGTTCTGGACGTTCAAAAGCAGACACACTGGTACGGTCTCCTTTATCTGCACAATGACGGCTGAAACACTGAAAAATCAAACTATAGGAAACCAACATGAAAAAGGTTAACAACCTGAGCGACCATTTCAAAGTGTTCAAAGTTCTTCTGCAGCGCTTTGGCTTTCGGCAGTGACTTGCCGACAGCGGTGTTCTTGTTGAGGAAGACAGAGCCGTGACTGTCAAGCCATTCCAGCACCTTCACACCACACAATCAGCAATAAATCATCAGCACGTCAAAGTCTTCCGGTCGGTAGATTCTTCTACTGGGCTCATACACACACAGTAATGGGTTACAGTGCTCTGGCCAAGTGATGGTAGGGTTAAAGGCTACCCCACTCTGTCTGTCCTGGTGTTCTAAATGTTACAATTGCCCATCACCAAACAGTGTACCAATCACTACATTATTCTATACGGCACTGCACTGCAGGGCAATAATAACACCTAACAATGGGTCAATTCAGCTTGATTCGCTCAGTGCTGACGGACCAATCATATCACAGCGATCTAGCTAAAAACGTGAACAAGTTTCACAGCAACAATCACAGATAGAGAACAGAGAATGTCTGACCATGTGTCCACACAGCGCAGTAGACAACAGCAGTTCACACATGAAGACATACACTACCTGGCGAACGTCCTGCTGAAATAGGCGCAGACCAAGGCGCTGGTGCAGTCGAACCTTGCCTCTATGCCAGATCTGTTCCAGCTGTCGATGGTGAGCAAATACCTACAGGTTAAATGACACACAATGTCTCAGTGACAATGACACTCTGCACAGCTGCATCTAGCATCAACACGGTACTGTAATGATGACGGTGTACGTCATTAACAACATAGTCATATCTACCAGCAGTCTACCGGCAACAACAATACATCATCATCTCATACTGCAGTTACCACTGTATCAGGAGCAGCAAAGCCATTGACGGCTAATAATAATCCACACTTCTTGTATCAAATAATTACATTATTCAATGCAACACACACAGCACCACAGATTCAACATCACTGTCGTAACTGTGCACCTTACACGTTCCTACAGTACTAGTTATTAGCATCATTGTTTACCAGTGACAGCAGCAGACATGTATGTGATGTTGTCCCACTGTGTAACTGACATCAGCACTGTACAATAAGCTCGTCATACTACATGTGAGTGAGACATACCTCATGTACAACGTCCAACACGTGTGAAGCACCCTCAGTGTAGTCGGCCTTCGCTGTCAGAGAGTTACAGCTGCCTGACGACACTGGCATCTGTAGCGTGTCTAACAGAGTCCGGCCGTCGGCACACAGCTACACACCAAACCACATCACTCACTCAGTTATCAGAGAATGGGTGATCTTAACTTTTGCACACCTCACAGACCTAAGTTTTTAAACTGTAGTTTTAAACCAAATCTTAATCTGAACGCTAAAATGAGGTTTTATTAGACCAATGACGAGATTAAATTCAGTTTAAAAATAGAGTTTTAAACTCGGTTTTAAACTAAACTAACCAGCTTGCAACAAGGCTCGCACACTGCTATGCATGCTAACATAATATATGACAATACAATTAACTGTTTAAGTTTCGGACGTATCTTTTTATTGAAATATTACAGGAACATACGCTATTGCGTCCCGAAGCTCTGATTGTCCTCCCTACTAATTCAGCAGAACATTAACACAAATATATCATCAAGGGAAACAAAGTGAATTCGGTTTTAAACTGAAGCAAAGTTACCTACCTAAATGCATCGTTTACGTTTCGTTCAAAACTGAAATGTTCAGGTTAACTTTGGTTTAAGTTACAAACTCGGGTCTAAGTGAAACATGTCATTATAGACAATGCAGGTTCTTTGCAAGATTATGGATAAATAATAGGTATTAAACTCACATCGGTGTACGCCTGCATAATGCTGTCAATTAGGCTCTGATGTTGACTAATAGAATCTTCCAGCAGCTGAATAGTGTCTGGAATCTGAATGTCATCACATCGGCTTTTCCACTTGGGAATTTCCAGTAAATACTACAACACAAATGATTTTTGCCACACAATGTAATTACAGACTATAGTAACCTGTTACGAGAGCATCTAGCAATCTGTGTTCTGTTAACAGAATGATCTATGATCGTCAAAGTTACTGCGGCTATGTTTACATTAATATACGCAAAATGTAAAAACAATTAACTTCAGCTCATTATATAATTAAATACATAAAAAACAACCTTTATTTAGATTAATGTTGACGTCTCAACTTCGACTGAAGTCTTCTTCGGAAAGGTCTGTCTAATCGCCGTTAGCCGCTCAGATTCGGGGCAAACAGGTTGTCGTAGATGTGGGAGAGTTGATAAGACCCCTCATCTCTGTTCATCGACTAGTCTTGTTCCTTCCTGATATGTATCGCCTCCTTGATCCATCTATCGATTCTGTTGCTTTCTCTATCGATGACTTTGGCCTGATCCCAATCTATGACGTGGTTGAGGGAGATAGCATGATCTGTGACTGCTGACTTGTTCCTTCCTGATACATATCAGGAAGGAACAAGACAAGTCGATGAACACAGACGAGGGGTCTTATCAACTCTCCCACATCTACGACAACCTGTTCGCCCCGAATCTGAGCGGCGAACGGGATTAGACAGACCGTTCCGTAGAAAACTTCAGTCGAAGTTGAAACGTCAACATTAATCTAAATAAAGGTTGTTTTTTATGTATTTAATTATATAATGAGTTTATCGTTCAACCTATGAGTATATTCAAAGACAATTAACTTCAACATTTATGAAAATAATTCGGTGAAATGTCAAACAATCACAGCGTGACTATTACTGGAAGGAACCCTTAGAGAAAGACTGCAGCCATTCAACGAATCAGCAGAGGACAGAGTCGACTAAGCCACAAACGAACATGTGAAATCTACATCATCACAAACTGGATCACCACCTCGTTGGCCTTCTTGTGGAACACCACAGACAACGTCAGAATGGTACTCCGTTCCTCAAGAGCCGCGGCAAATGACTGCCAGTCACGGTCGAGCTTGCTGGCCTGCAGGCGAATGGACGGCGCCGCGTAGTGGCCGGTGTCACAGAGACGCTGAGCAACGGTCGTGATGTGGCTGATGTTGGCACAGACGTTCTACAGAGCAAATCACTTGACACTGCACTACACAGCCGTCTATACACAGTTTGATACTCCCTTCCTCTGGCTTTAGAAATCCCTTCTCTGGCTATTCACAGTAGTGTTTCCACTCACAGTTTTCAGTGCCAACTCCTATATCCTAGCTTTCCGGCCTCTTTAATGCCCCACCCCAGCCAGCGCCTCAGACTTGACGGACCTCTCGCTGACTTTTGTCACTTTACAAATTTACTTACTTACATACTTACTTACATACTTACTATAACAATACACTGAACTGCCGCAAGACGTTACAAATTGCGTCAAAACTGTTTCTAGCAGCCAGCAGCACTGAATTCCAGGCCAACGCTATACAAACCATGTAAACTGTCCTGTTGTGTCTCAGTATAAAAAAACTGTCCGGAATTTCTGTATACAATCATCAGAAAAATTTAACGAAAAACAGAATCGACTACGAACATGTATTGATCATTGTGTACATCACTATGCTGCTGAGCAACCAAATGTTCCAGCCATCGGAGTGACAGGATGCTTTACAGCACCATGACAACACCACAGTAACAGATACGTTCAGACATTTCTGATGCCTTCACGGATCTTTCACCTGTAATGAACTAAGTGGGCACTGGAGTTTGTTTTAGTTTTGTGTGCTACATTAAAGATGATAGGCAAAGGTTTTTACAGCAAGTGAGTAAAAAGCAGTTTCGAACAGTTTATCACAACGCAAATACGTGTGGATAGCACAAATGGACAAATAATATCGCAAAATACTGAAATTTTGAAGTTTTATTTTTCAACAATTTCCGGAAACCTTCGCAATTTGTGACGTCATCTCACGGCTTCGTTTACGTTGGATGTGCCCTAGTCTCGTCTTTCAGTGCATTTATACAGTAAATAGTCGTTGAAAGTCGTTTAATTTATTTAGTTAGGATGTTATGTTCAGTTCATGGGACGAGTGAAGATTCACAGGCACTATACTGTGCATACTGCGTAGTGACTAAAAGTGTGATTTACCATATTTGCTGTATTCGCGCTACGGATATTTGATGCCAGACGTTCATAATATAGGACTGCAACGTCGACGTTATTATTAAACTTAAAACTACGCTGACAACGTCCTAAATACAAAATTTAACAGCGCTCTTGGCACAAACAAGCTGGATGTTTGGATTTTGCCACTTAGATGACGTCATCACTAGGCAACATAAACAAACCTTCGGTTGCGCAGTTTTCGATAATTTTCTTAAACATTTGTTGACTTTAAAAACCAATCACGATGCAAGTGGGTTTTATGATGTAAAAGGCACTGGGTGAGCTATTTATCTCAAACAGTACAAAACCTTTGCCTATCATCTTTAAGCTGATCACACTCAGCCTTGAGTCCACATCAAACTCTTGTATCATATCATATCATATGTGGGTTTCTAACAAGTCAAACGCAGCATCTACCACAGTTCTAAAGCAAGTAACATCACAGTGTAACATATGAGTGTGTGGTATTATAATGCTCAGTTTCATACGTCACTTCGCTACTTCAATATTTCAGTACTGTTCAAGGTTCTACAACTGTAACAACAGACCATGGCACTCATGGCAAACTGGTTGTGTTCTGACTGAAGGTCCAACGCCTGCTGATGACTGGAGCCGATCTGCGTGTAGGTCACAAGAAACACTTCTCGGTTGTTCGCGATCCACTCAGACATCTACAACATCAGTACCGCTATCAAGACCACGGAACTACATCACAGCACATCACAGATGTCTGCCTGTGAGGCTCTCAGCTGCACCACCAAACTCATCATCACAAACTGCCAAACAAGTAACTAGAAATATAATGCCATCTGCTGATGAGCCTATCATGTCCAGGAACCAAGCAGCAACTGCAGCTAGAGGTACTTCCTCATGCTACCAGATACTCATGGGAGAAAATTTTCAAACCTCACGGCAGATAAAAAAAATTTTTTGACTCACACTTCAATACAGACTACACGACATTTGACTCACAAAAATCAGATTATACAGCCATAAATACTGTATGAACGGCATTTATTCTCATGTTATCTCCATCCATTACACTATCTCCAATCAATCCCACTGTGTTAATTCTCCAGTGTAAAATGAGTGATGAAACTGTGAACAAATTTATCTAATAAAAACACGTTGGAATCTGAAGTACCGGGCAAATAAATACAGAATAAAGAAAGCATAAACTAAAAGTTAAATCAATGACCACTGGAAAACACAGCGAGCAACAACCTTTTCAATGTCTGACTCAAACAAGCGCAGCTGGAAGCACTGTTCCAGCTTCATCTTCTTGACTTGCCACAAGTGTGTGAGGTTCTGGCACATGGTGCGTAGAGCATCAAGTTTCTGTGAGATCTGAGGAACAGTCGACTGCATGTCGGTGTTGGCAAGGGACATTACAGCGGGAACAGAGCCCCCTACACCACCACATCACACAGCAGGCACGCAGCCTCAATAAATCACATCCTATTTTTTCACCTTCATTCAGCAAATATGGCTGATGCCAACAAAAAGCCACACAAAGCCCAGCAACACACTAATAATGCTGAGATCTCACAGTAGAATTAATTAATAACTTGTGGACGAAACAGGATTTATTAGAACCATTCTCGACACTGAAAATTTCTAAATGTCTCGTGACTTAAATAGAATAAGAATAAGAAAGCTTCAGCAAAACGGCCAACAAAGTGAAATTTACAACACACAATTTGCACTAGTAAGTAGCACATGTGCAGTAAAGACCTCACGTTACCGGCCCTGTCACTTCACTCAGTGATTTGTACCTGTATTTCGACAATGGCGGCCAGTACCGCCACATATCCGCTGCAGTATGCGTTGACCTTCAGCTTCAAGGGCGTCGATCGGAGTCTTCACGACTTTCTTGCGTAGCCGATTGTGTTGCTCAATCATTAGCTTGGCAGTGTTGAGGTCGTCAGGCAACTCAGGACTAGTCAGCATTTCTCTCAGTCTGTCGAGTTTTGACAGCAGGTCCAACGCCTTCCATGTGAACTCTTCAATCATCTACGTCAACCAACACAACCAATCCACACCCATGAGACGTGTGCAGTCAAGCTGCCTACAGGTATGGCCATACAACAGACTAGTCACTGAGGTGTTAACCCTTTGATGCCCACTGCTGCGATATGGATAAAATCTAAAATAGCCTCGTGTATCTTTTTTTGTGAACAAAGACTTTTCAGTTATTTAATTTTGTATTTATTTTTATAGCTGAAGTTGTAGTTACTAGGAATTATTTGGTTAATAGTTAACTATGGCTTTCTTTTTAGTTATTCACCTATTTCACTTACAGTTATAGTTAAGCAAAGTGACAGTGCTCTAGAAATAACACAGTGTGTGCATAACAGACCATATTAGTACCGGTATTAAACATTTTTTACAGTTATATTTATTGCATTAATTCTATTTTTAAACTTTTTGTTATCATAAAACACTGTCAACATCAACAAACTGTCTAACTACAAGACAAGAGTACACAATGTACATAATGTGTCCGGCAATGTGCCTCTGACACCAAACATTGCTGTATCTTGGCACACAAGTAATTAATGCTTGAGTCTGAGTGTGAGCTCGTGTGATTGATCACCGACCATTCTGATGTCAATCCACTCGTTGTTGTCATACGGCAGAGTGCCGTCAAACTCCTCTGTCAACTGTGACTGATGAACTACACGTGTCAGGCTGTCGATTGAGATCAGATTCGTCTGTCAATACCACAATACAATACAATATGCACTAAATAGAACACAACTCAACAAAAAAACATACTCATACATACAATCAGTAGGAATATCTGTACAATTGTCTGACAATAAAATGTCGGCGATTGAGTTGTGAATTCTTTTTTTGATTAAGACAAAGTTGTCACGTTTGTCTCTCAGATAATAAAAATGTTGAGTGTGTGCGAGTAAAAGTGGCTTAAGAACATATGTAGCATTGTGTGAAATATGAGTTGGTCATCAGCATCCAAGAAAAATGAGGATATATTAGGAAAGTCACGAGAACAGTAGCCATAATGCTTGATATGATACGATACGATAGAAGAGATTAACGTGGACTCAAAAGCTGAGTATACAGCTTAATCTAGCATACGTAGCCAGAAACTAAAACAAAGCAGTGCCCCTTTAATTCAGTACAGGTTAAGATCCG
>Ga0056114_1000116_pt1 | contig 20943 bp, 11 predicted proteins | sample WorMetHERISLAND1_FD_77005 | JGI IMG/M metagenome (GOLD analysis project Ga0056114, IMG submission 77005) | Marine gutless worms symbiont microbial communities from Max Planck institute for Marine Microbiology, Germany - Olavius loisae HERON... ...
ACCCCTTAGAATTTGGTGATGAAATTTGGCGTCGGAAAACTAGAGTCTTGGGGCTACCAGACGGTGAAGAAATCATGCCGCTAGCTTTCTTCGTTTTGACACAATACCGGCGCGTGACGGACAAACGGACAGACACGTTGCGATCTCTATAACCCGCGCTAGCATAGCGTCGCGCGGGTAAAAATCAACCACCCAATGCCAAATATGCAGTAACAACACACTTATGCTAAGACTTCAATCCATGTCTGACTTCCAGTTCTGAATAGATTGTATTGATCAGCTGATAGGCACGTTTAATTCGTTCATTTATAGCCGAAGCATTTCTTTTAACAATTATGTAACTACATAGTAGGAATTTATTCATTTTTAGGCATTTCTTCTGTATTGTTGACTGTGTTGGCGTTGTTTGTTTGTCTGCCTGCCTGTCTCCTCTGCCTTCTGGCGAATAAACGTGTTCAAATAAGACAAGGCATGTCAACCGTCACAATCAATGCACCAAACAATACCCATCAATACGCAGATATTAACTGTAAAATTAACCCTATTGACGCTGTCAGGGTTTTCGTCGTCAAGTCTGCTTTTAGATACAGATCGAGAACAGGACGATCAGCCCTGAGCGTCAGAGTGCACAGACGTTAAAAATTACAAATGACGGCTTAACCCGGTCTGGCACGGGATGCTTTACAGCTCTACCCATATGGCAACAGTAAGCGTCAAATGGTTAACGCAGAAAAAAAGCACAATACATCATCATTTAGAGCCTGGGTGAGTTCATCCATGTCGGCAGACATCAATGATTCCTCCTCGTTCAGCCTTGCAAGGTCTTTCTTCAAACGTTTACTGGCGGCCTTCTGCCGGTTCACCGTTGCCTGGACCTCATCAGCACATGCTTCCAACGTATCAATGTCTGTCTGTATCGGCTCACACTGGTCGTCAAGATTCAGGCCTCTGTAAGCACACAAAGTACACACTCGTGATAAGGCAACAAAATTACTGAGTTGAGCTGAGCAGGGTTTAGCATCCAACTCGAGAGATTACAGATCATTTCAGAGACGATCTTAGCAGACAATCACTTGACTGGTACAAAACACCCACCAGCCTTCTCAACCAATCACTGACTGATACTGACAAAACAAAACACAACTAAACACAAAAACTTAAACAACCAAGCAAGAAAATATGCACAAACAAAAAAAAATGAAGCTACAGCCTGGCTTAGCGGCCTTTACCACCATCACCCAGCTAGGTAGCTAATCAAGCCTAATTCTACAGATACCTGACTCACACGGGCTCACAAAATCATGCAATAGAAATTCAATCTTTCGATGTCAATTGAACACGTTGCAGCAGCGTAGTTTAATCTCTCAAGAAAAAACAGGGTTATGATTGGAAAGAGTCTTGATGGCAGAACAGAAACTAATACTCAACAGCAACTAACACATATCAAAAAAAATTCACTTAATGCAATTTAAAAGCCAAAAAAATTACATTCACAATATTAATAACAACAAGCTTTCTCAGAACACTTGGCCAGCCAGCATAAACGAGGCACTCAGAAAAACATGCTAGCTAAAGCGAAAGAATAACCCGTGATTGCAAGAAACAACAAAAATACCTTATGATTTCAGACGGATTCAGGATGTCGGTTTTTGAGCAGACAAAGGACACACTACCATACTGGCCGTCCATCAGCAGCTGTCGACGGAAATGTTCGCCAAGTAGGTCACGAGCGGTTTTGTCATTAACAGCGCGATGAATGCTCGATACGACCCAGACTGCATTGCAGCTTTTCAAATACTGACAGACACACACACACAATATTAGCTAACCATTCCAGTGATTTTCTCCAGCGAAAGATCACGGCAAAAATGTTAAATGTTATTTCAGTAAGTTAAACAACTGAAACATGTTTGTGTTCTGTTTGATTCAACAAAGCTGTGCAGCCTGTGTCCAAAGCAGGATAAACACAGCCAACCATGGCTGTCTAAACCAAGGCAGCAACTTTGATACATAGCTAATCACAATTTCCTTCTACCACACACACGGCTCAAATGAATGTGATAAATCAGCTATACAAAACATTCCAGTAAACACTTCGGGTATCACAACACATAACATGAAAATATCGGCAACGTTTTGATTTTCAAAACTGCCACCAACAAGCACTTGATAGCAGCAGTCACGTAGTTGAGAGTAAAAGTAAGCTGAGCCATGCATAACAAAGTATTTATACACTAGCTGGCTTGGGACCAGCTTACAATATGCTGGATTAGGTTCAGTTTTAAAAGAGTTCAAACCAAAGTAGTTTCTATACGTACGTTTTTAGCAATTTTGTCGCGAGCAGCGTTTGAATCTCCGATGCCTGGAAGGTCAACCAACACGGCACCACTACTGCACGCATTGCAGTGTGGAATACGGACAGACACGTGCTTCACAATTGGCCAGAAATCTCCACCGTTACCGACATCACATGACTCGATGTATCGATGCACTGCCTTGCCAAACTCAGCAGCCTGGTATCACATAAAGATAATTATTATTATTAACATAACTATAGTAACTTTTATCTTTAAACACTGAACAGCCAGCACTCTTACGCTCAGACAAATGACGTTGTCAAAGGGTGAATTACCAAGCGGAGTGAGATGTGTTTGGTTTTTCCGAGCATCCGTGTCACCGATCTCTGATAAAGAAACTTCTCAACGGTGGCGTCGGCGCTGAAAGGACCGTAGACGGCACGTATCTTGTTCCAGGCCACCGCGGCTTCCGTGTTCGGGTCCGGCTGCTGAGTGCGGACCTTGCCGCTACGCCCAGTCAGCTCCTTCAGCAAGACGGCCAGCTCATCGATCCACTCCTTCTCCGCGAGGAACTCCACGTCCGCCTCGAACGCGTCCGACGACTCGTTACTGGAAACACGGACGACGACGGCCGTGCAAGCTCGCATGCCGGACGTCGGGAGGACGTTGCCGTGTTCCAGAAGAGCGTTGAGCAGACTTGACTTGCCCGAACCAGTGTCACCGACCACGGCTATCACCGTCTGTGGTAGAGTCGATTCCTTCTCCATCTTCACCAGCCTCTCACTAGTCAAACACACACACACACACGCACTAATACATCGTCAAAACAATATCAAAGACAGAAGCACAGTCTTACGGTAAGTGAGTAAGTGAAGTATGAGTACTTGTGAGGCCCAGTTAACACAGGTCACACTAAGCTATGGCATCACACACCAAATTAACATACCTTACGTGAGCACCTAAACTGTCCATATGACACCCTTGGATCAGTGGCTATGATACTGTTCGTTTGGTGATATAAGGGCAATTTAGACCTTTCAAAAACAGTAATGCAAAATTCAGACAAAACCAGGCTTAGCTGCTTAATTATGCAAAGTAAGCCACTTCAACGGAAACTTAAGTAAGTAGTGGCTTTGAAAAAATATTAAAGTATAATTATGTTAAGCTGTGGAACTGATGGCGTCAGGCAACCTCAACCAATTATTGCCACTTAAAGCCATAGCCAGCTGAGATCATGAGAGCATCAGCAGTGACACCACTCAAGTTTTCAGCATATAGATCTCTTGAATGGTGCTGACTGTTACAGAGCCTTACACAATAAGTACCGCACTTCCACTTGACAACAGCTAGATCGTCTGGTAAGAATCTACGACAAGAACCAGCCTGCACAAACCTCCAAGAATCCATTCGCTGAGTCGTTGAACAACCCGCCTGCTGTCCTAGAATTTCCTTGAGTCGGCAAACGATAGCATTTCGTCTACAGTAAACACAAACAACATCTTCATCACAGCATTATATCAGCCATAAGATAGATAGATAGATATCGGAAATTTATATAGCGCAATATCATGCGTGCATCTCTATTGCACTGGATACACTAATATCGCACGAATAGTATCGTCTTAAGAGGGCGCCTAAAAAAAATTTACATTTACATTTATAGACCTATACATCTATAAATTTATAGATCGCAAACAATTTATGAAATTTAACTTTAATCAAAAACCTACATCCTAATACAGTTTGATTCTAGTGTAACACATGAAATCAAAGGCTTAATTTCTTGTAACGGAGCACAAAAAAGTACACGAATATATTGTTCACGACAAAGTAACAAATAACCTTATATACCAAACAAAACAAATAATTTTTAATGCATCCAGATGATTTCATGTACACAATGCATACTCAGCCAGTAGTGTCTTCACATCAGCTTGGTTGTCAGCATTTGACACAATAGTCTCACTTCCAGCATCGTCAATGCTGGTTCCATTGCCTTCAACAAATTCCTCAGAATCTTCAGTCTTTATATTTGTCTCTCGTTTTGCTCGTATTCGCTCCAAGACCTGCCATCGGCGGCCAGAGCTCTGGGAGGCTACATAGAACATCAGACGAAACAGTTCACGACACAGTGCACCGGTACAGTTATAGTACTCAAAGCCAGTTTAATGCATCGCATAGTCTGTGTGGGCCACAAAACTTAATAAGAAGTATTTCGATAGCCACAGATCTCCTGAAATTCCAGAAAATGTAGTGGAAAGAACGAAAAGACTGTTATACTAATTTGGAATGATGCAGCTCTCTGGGCGCACTGCAAAACTGATGTCAAAACAAGAACTACAAATTTTTACACTTCCATGTGATTGACTGAAAATATGCCATGACAAATACAAGGAGAGTTTAACTACATACCCTGGGAAAAAGATGAATCGTAGTCTGATGGATATACACCACGAGAATTAGTGACCACGGTTTCAGCAGTAGATGATGTAGACTGTGATACTGAATATGATTCAATGCTGGACTGAGACATCAAGTTGTCATAACTCAATGGTAAACTGACGAAATTGCTTCCCGCATCACTCTGCAGCGACCTTTGCAACACCGCCTCTGCAACAGTGCCAGATCTAGTCGCTAAATCATCGGCGTGATGAAGCCGCTTGAGCTGCATCTGCTCTTCACTCTCACAGTTAGACGTGCGGCATCGTTTACGGCTCAAACAAGACACAGACTTCGCCGGACTTTCTTCAACAGGCTGAGTTTCTTCATGCAATAAGGCCGTTTCTGCTACCGGGTGATCGTTGCTCAAAATATTAAATGTAAGACCTTCTAAAATGCTCGTATCACCTTCAAAGACCTTTGCTCGATCGCCAGACTCGTCGGCACTTGTGGCTGTCAACATGGCGGAAGAATCGGTCAGTTCACGATAGTGATCAGTCATTGCAGGCTCAGTTGATAAACATGTTCCAGACAAACCTTTCTCAAGAGCCAATGGCGGGGCTTCACAGTTATTAACTTCATTCTCGGTGGGTGACTGTGAGTTGAGGCTGCCCCAATCCACTTGTGGAAGACTAAACTCATCACTCTCACTGTCATCAAATACAACATCCTTGTGCAACACATCCGGCTCTCTAGACCTCTGCGGCTCAATCTTGATGGGGATCTCTTCGGAACATTCATCCTCCTGGTCTTCGTCGTCACTGTTGTCACTTAGAACTACCTCATCATATTCTGGCGATGAAGAACGCATGTAGTTGCTCATCCTTGATGTATCACCGTCTAAAAACGTGCAGCCATCAGCTTGTTTTGTGACATCCAACTAACAAACTGAGAGATGCATTTGTTCAACAACTATTACAACTTATTCAATAAATAACATGCTGCCAAACCTCAGCAAGTAATGCATACATCAAGTACATTACAGGTACTCACTTACTCACTCCATCTGCATTTCTCCACGAGGAAGAGTTACCAAAATTTTATAATCTTGTTCCAGGCCTTACCTTAAGGTGACCAAATTTGGCACAATAAATGGTGGGGTGGCAACGTCATGATGTTCAGGGACATCCAAAAGATCACGACAGCAGATCCTGAAAGGTAATCTAACAGCTGCAGTAATGCATTTGTTTGGTAATCATCAGCAGTAAGGCCATCCTTGGTAATGCCAGAAGATAAACTAGATATAAGAATTAGAGCTGTCAAGCAATTGATTTTTTTAATCGCGTTAATTTATGCGATTAAATATTTTAATTGCACATTAACGCATTAACTATTGCTAATGCATCAATTTGCCAGGTTATTTTGCCGCCAGTGAATGACAACACGACTCATTTTTCGAAAAATATTTATTTTACCAGCTTGCCAAATGAAAATCATAAGAGTAGTGCTGCAACCGCAACAGTAATTAATAGATTATTCAATCATCAAATAACAGCATCTACACAATAACACATTCAGGGTTAACAAACCTAACCACGAGATGGCTTTATAGAATTATGCATGTGCGTTAATTTTTCAATGGTGTTAATTTTTTAATTGCGAATAACTGTTATATATTAATTTGACAGCACTAACGAGAATTAAGGCAACAAACACTAAATAATATCTACCTGCAGACAACTGTTCTGGTGGCAAGTCTGGAACAGTAAACAGGCGACTGATGGACCGAGGTGACAGAGCAGAGAGATTGCCAATCCTGTGAGAAGCGTCTTGTTGTTGAGAAGGCGAGATATGTTCCTCACTGTCTGAACTATTATCAGACATGTCTGCTGTGACATCTGAATCTGTGTTGTTATCATCATCATCATCACTGGGATCATCATCAGGTACGGAAACTGAGCACACATGTGTACCACATTTTACCGGCAAGGAAGTCACACCTTTCTCGGATGGACAAAGTGCATCCACGTCGTTAACGGTACCATTATCAACATCGGATATGCTTTCTGTTACATTAGCATCATCACTAGCTACAGCTTCCGTAGCAACAACTGTGCATACATCAAGCTGCTCGGCAGAATAAACGGTTTTATTGCTAAGCCGCGTGACATCTACATGTCTCAATGTATTACTACCAAACTCTGGTGTTCTCTCCATATCACCTGCATCATCATCCTTGCAGTTAGTACCCACTTCAGCAGCTGCAGCAGAAGCAACAATATGTACATCCAGTGTTGGAGTGGCTTTCTCAGATGGCTCAGCAGCATCTGTATCCTTATCCATACTACTGTTAGCGCTAGACATACTTTCAGTAACATCCGATCCATCACCATCACCAGTGTTCTTACAACTGTCACATTCATCAACAACTGTGGGTGCATTGTATTTAACTGGTGAGTGAGCACTTGCTTTCATAGATATCTCAGCAACTTCCGTGTCTTTGTCTACACTATCAGTGATTCCATCAGAGGTCAGATCCTCATCACTGCAGACTTTTCCTGTTACATCATTATCACAAACTTCATCAATTGCCAACACGGCTTGTCTCTCCACTGTAACAAATTCATCCACGTTGTCATGTGCGTTGAGAACCACTGATTCACATGGTTTGTCTGTCACGTCAGTTTCACTACTCACATCTTCAACAGTGTTCTTAGCTACCAGACAAGCACCATCTTCTCCAGAGGTTGTCCATTCCCTTGCTCCAGTAGGTTCTTCACAGTCTAGCCGTGTATATTCATGATCCCACTGACGATGTTCTTGATGGAGTTCACCACCTGATGCCTGTCCATCTATACCGCATCGATGATGCTCATTTGACTCCAAATCAGTATGTTCTTCCTCTCCTGCAGTCTCCAGTCCTCCGGCAGTACTCTGGCTCCAAGGTCCATGATCTCGAAGTTCCAACATATCAGACTCACCGACAGTTTCTTGGCTGTTCTCTACGTCTGTTGACATCTCAGCCTCCCTTTCCAGTTGTTTCATGTCCACAGCAAAGTCTGATTTCTTATGATCCAGAGAACTTGGCTCCTGAGTCAGCTCTAAGTACAAACAAAGACCTTCGAAGTCCGAGCTAGTGGTCTTCTGGCTGCATGAAACATGAGCTTGTTCATCCTTTGATGCCTGTGAAACACACATTGATGATGCACCTAATGTTCTTGGCTCCTGAGTCAGCTCTAAGTACGACTGAAGACCTTCGATGTCCGAGCTAGTGGTCTTCTGGCTGCATGAAACATGAGCTTCTTCATCCTTCGATGTTTGTGAAACACACACCGATTCACCTAATGTTCTTGGCTCCTGAGTCGGCTCTAAGTACAAATGAAGACCTTCAAAGTCCGAGCTAGTGGTCTTCTGGCTGCATGAAACAGGAGCTTCTTCAATTTCATCATTTGATTCCTGTGAAACACACACTGGTGCACCAAATTTTCTTGGCTCCTGACTTGGCTCTAAGTACAAATGCAGGTCATTATCCTCATCGGTAATTGAGCAGCTATATGAAACAGAAGTTTCAGTCTTTGCTGCCTGTGAAATGCACTGACTAGAGAGCACATCGTAATCATCAAAGCCAACAGTGGTTTGAGAAGCAAGTATTTCTTTGTCCGCTGCCTGTAATATGCACTGACCAGGCAAGGATTCACTGATAGTTGATATGTCAGCAACATCGTTCACTACGACCGGCACCTCGAAGTTGTCTCTTTCCAGCTGAGGTTCTACTGACACACCACTACTACAGAGTGGCGTAACAAGGCATCGTGGGTCAGCCTGCAACTCACTGTGAGTGATACTACTACCGTCATTTATACAACTTGAAGGCTCCACTGATAATGGAGTCACAGGAGCCTCATGCAAGTCAGCAGATATGATGTCACTATCAGGTCCAGACACAGCCATCTCACAGCCAACTGGGTCGGAATTTATATGTGAACCTGGCTCTGGAGAATGGCTTTCAACAGCACTCGGAGTGATGCTCTTGTCAGTGCATGCCAATACTTCACTCGTAAGTAATTCCTGTTTCTCCTCTGCATTACAGACTTGCTCATCGACAGAGCTGCTTGTAGCAGTCGGGGTTGTCAGATTATCGGCAGCACAGCCAAAGTCGGTTCTGTTACTGGTCACTGGTTCCTCCACCATATCCACTTGCTCAGTATCAGTGCTGACTGTTTCACTAGTCTCAGCAGCCGACGACTGAACATCTGGCTGCACGTTGGACTGCTGTAAGCAAGATTCATTATCATCATCATTTACTGCCAAACACTTGTCAGATGCTGCAACATTAGCCTCAATGCATTCCGCTACAGCAGTATCAACAGACTGGCTAGTTTCAATGGACGCCGATACCTGTGTCGTATCCTCATCCATCTTTGTTGCCATTCCGACTTCACCATCTGTATTCATATTCTGACTGTTGACGGCTGCCGTATCAGTGTCCTCCATAGGTGATAAAATACCGTCGTCAACTGCACTTGGAGCTTCGTCAAGTTTCTTACCTTCTACGTGTGACGAAACATCAGGAACAAGCTCTGAACTCTTTACCGTCTCTGCACCTAAAACATCGGTCATGGAAGAACAATATTTGCCTGGTATGGGCTGGAACGACGTGATTGCAGTACTTACTTCATTCCGGCCTTCACAATTCACATCAGCAGCAGCAGCCTCTGTTATCGTGCCAATCACAGTAGGATCACAGGTCTGAACCACGTCGTCACTGTCACATCCTGAACTGATAACGGCAAGCTTGGCCGGCAAGATGTCACTCTGCCTACCGACAGTCGTCGTCTCATCACTCACAAAGTCTGACACAAGACTACGTTTGGAGCTGCCACCCATGTTGTCAACCGAATGCTTTCGTTTTCTTCGCTGACTGTCAGTCAACAATGCTGCGTCTCCAGCAACCACTGCAGTAGCACGTGAAGAGTTATGACAACTGGTGGTGGATGACTGTGCTCCGCTGTGCAGAGTTATTGGTGACTGAGGAAACCGTGGTCTACTACCCGGCCTGTCACTGTCATGGCCAGCCGGCGACGACAGCAGCGGAGAATACCTCAGTAGCTGCCGATCGGCCGACAGTGTGTTGCGACTAGTGACTGGAACTGCGCTCAATGAACGCCTGGAACTGAAAGTACCGGCTGACCTCAACATAAACGACGAGGGACTAGCGTGAGGTACGTTTCTACATGCACTGGACACAAGGGAGGTGACATGACTACCAGAGAGACTGGCTGGTCTCAGTGCCGCACTTGCATGACGATAATCTGCTGGAGTTGAAGGTTCAATGCCATCGTCCGACTCCACGTCATCAAACTGGCCTTCTTCGACACTACTGTTTGACACCTGACTCTGACCCTGGTCAGCTGCAGGGCAGACATTAGTCAATGCCGTCGTCTTTGGTCTACACTGATCAATATCACAAACATCGCTGATCCCCATCGTTTTGTCCTTGTGCGCCTCAGCTATCACGACTGCCTTCAATGAAGAATCATCAGCATTTGTAATGGTTACCGTTCTGCTGTGATCTGACACTGGATCTTCTGAGCCCTCAGCAAACACAGTGAGATCATTATCAGTGGTAGAAATTGTAACACCACTCAGCGTTACATCGTTCAATCCCACGACATTTGCAGTGGGGCTGTTCTCTGCACCAAAAAGTAATGCATCACTATGCTCACTATTTTCTGAACAGCCAGCATGCACTTCATCGTTTGTGGAAATCAGAACTTCTCTTCGTACGCTATCTTCCGAACCTTCAGCCAGTACAGCTGAATCATTACTTGTGACACACTTCACAACTCGACTCATCTCCATATCCTTTAAACTCAAGATGTTTGACTTTGTTTCCGTTTCTGCCGTCAGGACCACACCTTCACCCTGCAGTGAATCTTCCACACTCTCAGTATGTACAGCTGCATCTTCGTCAACCAGTGACATTTTATGCCCATCACACTGTACTGCATCAGCTGAACTCTTGCATATGTCTTCCATGGAGAGTGCACCTCCAATCTGGACCTCACACTCCGAACTCTCGACTAGTTTTTCGGGGTCTGTGGTAGATCTGTTCTCTGCCGTATCTTCTAAACTGGCAGTGGGTACGGCCGTATCTTCATCAGATGTAGTGATTGTCAAACCACACTGAACTGCGACCATCGTGTCGATCACTTCCGCTGCAATCAAATCTTGACTCTGAACTCTCTCTTTCAAACACTCATCGGACACAGCTGAATATTTACTCGTAGCGTACGTAGCACCATCTCTGTCTTCCAGCGACACTAAACCTTCGCTCATCAGCACATTATCATCTGACCTTACGACACTTGTATCATCAACTGCACTCGGTACATAGTGCTCTGTAATACATGAATTCACAGACATGTCCGTGACTACTTGGGGACTCAGAGATTCACTCTCCACTGTATCCGCTGAACTCGCAAAAGACACAACTGTAAAACTGTCTCCTGCAGATTCTGTCACATCACCTAATGCTGTAGTGCCATCCTCTGAACAGATGGCATGGGCATCCACAGTTGAAATTATAACTTCAGGCTGTACTGCCACTTCTGAGTTCATCGCATGCACAGTTGTGCTGTCTTCTGCCAAGGAGTCGACATCCTCACATGGCAGTCCATTGCCTGAACTGGTGGCAAATACATCTGCTGGAGTGGTTGGCTCCATACACCACGTGTCTGTCTTGTGCTCAGAATATTCTACCACCTGTGCCTCAGTGTCTAGACTGTCAACACTCTCTGAAACTACCACTGGAGGTACACTGGCCTCTGTGCTTGAGTCTTGAACTTGCTCGAGAACAGCATGAGATTCACTAGGAAGAGACATCACTGTCCTTTCATCTTGTGGTACATGTTCATCAGACTCCTCAGACTCCATTTCTGGGTCTTTGAGTGGTAAATCCGCATCCCGAGCAGCATCAGCAGCAGGACTTGGTGCTGTCATCATCTTCGTATCATCTTGTGTTGTTAGCTCCAGATCATCCACAGTAGATCTATCAGCACATGGAACAAACTCAGTAACAGGCATAATTAGTTCAACTACAGCATTGGATTCCAGCTCAGACGCAGGAATGAGCGGTGTAGAAGGCACAACAGACCCACTGTCAGACTCAGACATGCAAACAAGACCTGAAACAGACACAGTGGATCCTTCCATGAGTCCAGATTCAGGATCTGGTACAGGACCTGACATAATACCTTCAGACTCAGAAACAAGCTGAGAAATAGGTATATCCGACCCTTCCACTTCACGAACTGATACAGAAGTATCTACAAGTGCAGAGACAGGTAGACTAGCTTCAAGTTCAGGTTCAGATTGAAAAACAGGTTCTGAAACATGTACAATGGGCCTGTCCATGGCTACTGTCTCTGGAACAAGAAGACTGGCTGCAGATTCGTTCTCTTTCACCGCGGCAGATTCAAAACACTGGAGGTCAGCCATGGCGACTGTTTCTGTGACAACATCCGGTGACAAGTCACTGGCCACGACTGACACCGAGTCTTCAGACACTTTGATCTCTCCACCAGAAAGTGTTGTGATATGTTCACTGCAGTGTACAGTTGTCACTGGATGCAGCGGAATGTCTCCAGTGTGGTTTGTGAATGAGTCTTCAGCAGTCTGTTCCACAATATCATCACCTACTGCACACTCAATGCTTCTCAGCTCATTGCCTTGTGGCTGTCTCAACTGCTCTGTTTTATGATCGTCTGGTGGCTCAGCTACATTTTCCCCATGTTCTCCTGGTAGAATATCACCACCCAGCTGTTGAACTGATTCAACTTGGTCTACCACGACTGGGCCGTCACTGTCTGACTGCTTCTTCATCAGTTCTGAGTCATGTTCCACGACCATGAACTCAACAGTTCGGCAATCCTTTGCACTTTCACTACAGCTCGTTTCACTCACATGTGCTGCCTCATAACAGACGCCCATAGACAGTTGATTGTCCGTTCTGTCGGTCATTCTGTCCTCTGTATTAACAGCTGGCTCCAGTGGCAATGGTTCTTTGGTCTTCGTCGCGGAAGACTCACCAGCGCTGGCTTCACATGACACAACATCGACTGGCGTCTCTGCCTGCACATCTGACGTACAATCTACACCAAGACATGACGTGGTTTCGTCAAATCTGCCAGTTAACTCCGTGTCCTCGGCGCACAGGAATTCAGAGTTATCCACTACGTTCACAGAAGATTCAAAGCCGTCATCAACCACAGGCAAATAACATTTGTCTGACGCATCAATCTGTAGCTCTATATTCTCACTGTGTGCACAGCTCAAGTCAATGTCCATCGATGGATTGTCAGATGAATTCACTGATTCCAATTCTGTACAACTTGCTGGTGCCACAAAGTCCGAATCATTTGTCTCTACCGAGCACGCTATGTATTCAATCTTCTCAGCCGGATCCGCAGTGAATTCACACAATGTAGCATCACTAATGACGGCATGGACTGGTGTCTCTGAACTGACAACGCTCGCAGTACAAGTCACTTCAGAACACAGCGGAGTACTGCTTGATTTGTTCTTTGGTGCTTCCTCATCATTAACAGACTTCACGGCAGTGACGATCGAGTCTTCCGTTTCTTGTATCAGATCAGCAGTGAATTCATCAGACCCATCAACTGACATCTCTCTGTTCACACTTTCATCATGCGATACTCCACTGTTCAGCTCATCAACTAATCCTCTGTCCTGGCTGTCCTCTCCAACGATGCATTTCAACACATCAACATCTCGCTTCATATCATCATCATGATCATGCACATCTGAATCTATTATCATCCCAGTATCACTGCTCACAACAGACATCACTGACGTAGCCTCCATTTCTGTATCATCTGGCAATTTCTCCACAGTAAACTCATTCTCCGAGGTACTGTGATAAGCCGTCGTCTGAACTTCGGAGTCCAACTCTGACATCATCTCCATACGAAGCTTACTAGCTGCCTCCTGATTACCAGTCATCTCCACTATGGTGTCATCATTGTCATTGGTATGAGGTCCTTGTGGTTCATCCGTCAATTTCTCCACAGTAAACTCATTCTCTGAGGTACTGTGATAAGCCGTAGTCTGAACTTTGGAGTCCAACTCTGATGTCACCTCCATACCAAGCTTACTAGCTGCCTCCTTATTCTTCTCCACTATGGTGGAGTCATGGTCACTGGTACGAGGTTCTTGTGGTTCATCTGGCAATTTATCAACAGTAAACTCATTCTCTGAGGTACTGTGATAAGCCGATGTCTGAACTTCAGAGTCCAACTCTGACGTCGCCTCCATACCAGGCTTACCAACTGCCTCCTTATTACCAGTCTTCTCCACTATGGCGTCATCGTGGTCATTGGTACGAGGTCCATATGGTTCATCTGGCAATTTCTCCACAATAAACTCATTCTCTGAGGTCTGAACTTCAAAGTCCAACTCTGACGTCGTCTTCATACCAAGCTTATCAGCTGCCTCCTGATTAACAGTCTTCTCCACTATAATGTCATCATGGTCAATGGTATGAGGTCCTTGTGGTTCATCTGGCAATTTCTCCACCATAAAATCACTCTCTAAGGTACTGTGATAAGCCGTCATCTGAACTTCGGATTCCAACTCTGATGTCACATCCATTCTGAGCTTACTAGCCGCCTCCATAGTCTTCTCCACTATGGTGTAATCATGGTCACTGGTACAAGTTCCCTGTAGTTCATCCATGGATGCTCCAAGTTCACTAATAGGCTCTGGAACAACATGTGCATCAGAAATATTGTGGTCTCTCATGCCAGATTCAACCGGTATAACCACTGTTGATACACAGACGTCACTGTCATGTGCATTATTGCAGCAGTCTTCCGATACATCCCTCTGTGATGTCAGTTCATGCTGCCGTTCTGGTGGTCTGATATCGTGTCCTGAGGGCACTGACTCTACCCGAGCATCTCCCAGTCCATCACTTGCTGGAGCTACATCATCCGTCACTGACTCCATCATTGCAGGTCCTGCTCCGACCTCGGCTCCTGCTCTGACCTCAGCTCCTGCTCCGACCTCAGCTCCTGCTCCGACCTCGGCTCCTGATCTGACCGCGGCTCCTGCACCGACCTCAGCTCCTGCTCTGACCTCAGCTCCTGCTCCGACCTCGGCTCCTGCTCCGACCTCAGCTCCTGCTCCTACTTGAGTTGCTGCTCCAACTTGCTGTGGCTCTTCAATGCTGCTCTGTATCCAACACAAACACAACATCAACAAGAAGTACAGTTATCACTGACAAACTGTGATGCTTGTGCTGGTGCCGAACAGTTTCTCCATCATAGAACAACTTGCTAACTGTAATACATAGGTCAGCATTTGCTAATGACTATCTGTACACAACATATAAAGTGCATAGATTAATCTGTTCCAAGGCGGCCAAAATTTAAGAGCTACGTTGTATATGACTGTAAAGACCTTAAACTATCTGTCAATATTACAAGCAGTAGACTCAGCAGGTCACTGTGATTCAGTTTTGTTAAGCACCAAAGCAACAAGTATTGTATTCTCAAGATACTGTCCCTCGGGAGTCGGGATGTTTCTCACAGCTTAAGGGTCATTCAAGGTCATTTGTAATACTGCGATTCAACAGACCACATACAATTTGAGACTAGTCATGCCGAGAGTGTTTTCGCAACGCCATTCAGCTCTGAGTAGTGCTGAGTGAATAGTGTTTTTTTCTCATTTTGAATCGAATCAAATAGTTGAGCTATTATTTGAAATTTCGAATTGAATCGAATAGTTATCGTAATCGGTCTCAAAAGTCACCAGTAGTAAGTACTTGATAAATAAATTCAACTGTTTTTATGGCACCGCACTGTTGTGGTTTCTGTTGTGGGAGTGTCAGTACTTGGTGGACCATAATGGGCCAATATAAAGACTATATTAGACTACTTTTAGTCTTTAGACGACACTGACGATGCAGACGTCGCCATGTTTGTTGATGTTGTTGGTTGCTAGGCGTGGCTGCTAAGGTTAAAAATCGGCGTCATTCTGTTAAATAAGTAAGAAATTGGTGACGGTAAGTATTCGAAAATTTCGAATAATTGTGCTCGTTTCGAATCGAATCGAATACTAAAGTAACTATTCGATTCGATTCGAAGTTTCGAATATTCGCACAGCACTAGTTCTGAGAAAACCAGCATGGGGGGCCATGAGGACATAATATCTGCATGAAACAGACAACTTGCAATAGCATAGTCTATGTTGCACATAAGCATCACACAAATAAAAAGACACCAAACATCAGATTCTGCACAGCAGATACATAAATCATATGATATCTAACATTACTATATACTAAACAATGACTAATCACTTCTTAGGTGAGCATTTTACACTGGAATTATTCCACACTTTGCGTATCAATTACCTCTAATGACACTCCACCGGGAGATGAGGTGGGCTTATTCTACAATACACCACAGCCCAAAAGCATCAAATAAGAGGAGGCGTGTGATGTGGAAAATCTGACATAAAACACTAGAAATCCAACCTGCTGCTGACTTGTTCTTCGCTGAGGACAATTGCATCTTTCAAACTACAAACAACATAATTAAATTCATCCACACCAGAGTCGTTAAACCAACGAGCTCCTGACTCCGTATCTCAGGTCCGATTCCTGCCGGTGCTAGATTAAGCTGATCACACTCAACTTTTGAGTCCACGTTAAACTCTTCTATCGTTATCATGCCGTGTCCACATCCCAATCGTCAAAGCAACAAGCTCTTGCCTCCGTATCTTTGATCTGATTGCTGCTGCCAGAGGAACAGTCGACATCATACAGCTATTGGGACGAACTGTTAAACTGCCCAGGTGAAATTAAATGTCTCAGAGATGTGCACAAGAATAGCTCTCAAATGATGCAATCCAGCTTTCAATGATTTACTTGCTTAATGAGATTGGACAGCTAGCATATGTTCATTCTTTCAGTCATTTCGTATTTGAAGATAGATGGGGCTGAGTGTGTTTCCCTGGTTAGCATTAGTTATCAGCATCATGGACGTATAAATATTCTTCTGTATACAGTAATGGCCAGTTCCATAAAGGTAAAAAGCTGTAAACAACAATAGCTGGCAGCCACCTAATATGACGGTGCAAGTGGCAAATGAGGATATCTATTTTTAGCTGCAGCAGCTGGATGTCTTAACGACCAATCACAGAAAAACAGTTATGTCAGCCCACAAGTCAGCCAATCACAGCATCACGCTGTGCCTGTTGGCCATAGTAGGTGGCAAGTATTGACGGCTACACTTTCAGTGGCTAATGCCGACCATGTTACTAATCATGATCATAAGAGCAACCAGCTGGTTGCTAACCGAATAAACCTGAAAAATAGAAAATGGCCACAAAACCAGGGTGTGTAAGCAACAAAAAATGAAAAGTGAAACAGTGCACAGAATGACAATGTCAGAGGGTGGGAACATTCCAAGGTGGGAAGGAACAACTAAACAGGTGTCTTGTTTTGCCTCATCTAGAGTAAGGAGTAGAGAGGCCATAATAACTGTCACTTACTTACTTACTTAGAAGCATAACATTGTAAACATAATGTTGATCACATGCATTCTACAGACTCAGGCATCAGAACCAATTACACATTTGCTGCAGGAGTGCACATTTGAAAAATTTCTTTTTTCTTACAAACATGACGAGTTACTAACAATGTACTGGAAGTCTGAATCCGGCTGGCGCTGCCACGTTCCTGGGGCGACCATTTCTCCTTGTGGATGACCAAAGGTCACAAGGTCACCTTCATTCAGAACAGCACTTCCTGGACATTCACAACCAGACATCAGTTGAGTTGAGTTTGGTCTAACGTCCCACTCAACACATTATAGATCATTTCAGACACGGTCATCCCAGCCAGTCTCTTGACTGACGTCCCACTCAACACATTATAGATCATTTCAGACACGGTCATCCCAGCCAGTCTCTTGACTGGTGCAAAACACCCATGAACAAAACATACCAGTAATTACAATCCCAAACAACACAAAAACCAAACCAATCACACAAGAACACTAATAACACATGAACAAACTAAAGACAATGAAACTAAAGCCTGGTTTATGGTCAATTTTATCCATCTAGCCAGGCTCTAAGTGCAGCTACTGGGTGCAGGGTCCCAGATATCAACTGATATCAATACCTCATCATGATTCAATGTACAGATCTGCTACGTCAGTGGTGACGTTGATTTCCTTCAAGGTTAGAAGCAGTGACTACTAACTACTGTAAGCATCGACTACTTTTTATCACAGCATTCATTACCCTTGCATATTAAATATCACATGTGGTTCTGACAACTAAGACCATTAACATCAGTTTATGCTGTGATTACAGATACGATATGACAACGTAACACTTGGCGTATTTCTGAGACAGATTTAAGTACACAAACAGATCACTACAGATGGACTTGCTGTGGCGAGAAACAAATGTTAATAGTAGTTATGGTTTAATGACCGAAAATATATGGAATATTCAAAACAAAAGTCACTGTGTATGGCTGCAAGAAAGACAGACTGAAATAAAAAAAACTGTAATTTCATTATATATTCAGACATCAATGCAGACCAGCTATTTTGACATTGTTGACGAATATTCCATTGCGCGAGTCGTCACGTATGCTGTAGACGGCGCCAGAACGCACGACGCGGGCGTGAATACGCGAGACATACAAGTTCTGGTTCTCGTTAGCCGACGAGATGAAGTAGTCCACTTGATTCAAGCCACGGCCAATCACTGTCACCGTACTATGCAGGCTTTGATCACATACAACAAAACAGATACGGCATACAAAGTGCCACACAGCATCAACTAGCAGGTACAGAAAACTCAACTCTTGAACAATCAACACAGAGAACATGGACTACACAAATATGTTAATTAACAAACGGGCCTGTACTAGGGATATTAACAATGCTAGAGTCTCAAGGTCAAAGTCAAGGTCAAGACCAGGAACTTCCAAGCCTTCCAAGGTCAAGGTCAAAACTGTCCAAGGTCAAGGCCAGCCATTAGTAACAAACGTGTAAACAAGAATGACCCAATGGTCCCATTTTTAATTATCGATGCCCACATCACTCATCACAATCATCGGCCTCGTTCAGCTCGTTGTCAAAATTATCAGTGTTGTGTTAACGGTCCACTGTAAGTTTCAGAGTTCATCACTGCTAAGATGCTCGGGGTACTTATACACTGATTATACTTACATGTATGTTGTACCAGCTTACAACATTTATTAACGGTACTTCCACATAAAACCTAAATTTTGTTTTTAGACCAAAATGTATTTAAAATGTTGTCCAAATTTAGCACTAATTTATGTACAAAGCCATCTTATGTACAGTACATACTGGACAATTTCTCATAATTGTCACTGTGTTACAACACCAATACACCATTGGCATACTTTGCCATCTGGTAAATAACTTGAAATATAATTCAAAATCTAATGCTAATTCATCAGTAGTCATAAGATATTTACCATATTAAATTTGAATGTCCTGGTCGGTTTGATGGACGGCTGATGCAACGTAAATGCATACAAGTGTGTGTTGAACTTGCCGATGCCTCATCAGCACCCATTGTTACTCAGTATCAGTGTCAGTCCACTGGACTTGCAGTTGCTGACAATATAAACACCATTCAACAGCCATTATACACGCTTGGTTGCGTTTATAACTGAAATCGAAAAGCAGGTTTTTAATGCTGAACCAAAACGACAGTTTGCCGATAGTTTTCATTGTAATCAAGTGTGATATTTATCCAGACATAGAAATTTAATTAATATGCAATGTTACAACTGGTCACAGCACTATCTACATCGCCGAAAACTATAGTGCGTGGACTAATGGTTGGTAAAAACTGCATCATTGTAAGTCTCTTTATGTTGAAGTTACACCACAACATAATGGACAGACAGATGGACAGACACAACCATATACTATTACTGCACCTTAGCAGAGCTGAGCTGACATGCAGTAAAAAGTGGTTATACCTAAATTCAGCCCAGCCCAGCAGCCTTTACTGGTGATGGCAGCCAGTTAATTAATGCAGATGAAAGGCATTGGTGATCACTTGATGTATGACATGAGTAAAGTGCCACTGTACTGTGTCAAAATGGATGAAATGTTGTCCAAATAGTTTCTTTAACGCCAGAAAAATGACAACGGTGTCTGTAAATACTACATCGGCCCCGTCGTCGACCTCTCTTTGTTGACTGCCACTGCCGCACGCGTACACAGTTTGCATTGAGTCATTAAAATAAAGTTCCAAAAGTGATGCTGTTGTGTTTTGTTGTAAAAACACTTATTCGATACAAGAACACCACCGCGACAACTGACAGCCTCCGTATATCAGCCAACAACAACTCACTAAAGCATCCTAGCCTGCAGTCACGACAGAGCTCAAAATGACAATAGGCCATATCATTTCTGTGCAAAGAATGAGTACATTGACGGTCAATTCCTAGCCGGCGGCTGTGGCAGTCGACAGACAGGTCGCCGATGGGCCGATGTAGTATTTACAGACACCCAAATGACAATGCCATTATTTTAGTTTTATGAGTGAATATGAAATGGATTATGCTATAATTTTAGCTGATGTAGGCAGATCACACAGCCATTGCATTCTGTTGGCAGTAACACGAGGATTTCTGTACACATGTAAGGCATGGTTTCCGTAATTATACAATGCAATGCACAATCTTGCACAAGATTTTACCATGGCTAATGCTGTGTCTTGATCGTTGTTAATTTCCTAATCACGTGCACATTGTTTGTCATTCGTCTAAAATAATTTTGAACAAATAAATCAATTTCGAGACTTGTGCCTAGAAGTTGCCGATACTTTACACGGCTGTCGCGGTAATCAGTTTACATGCTACCCGGCACTGGACCGGACCGCGTTTTGTCATACATTTCATGCAGTTATTGCAGTCATCGCACCAATTTTCATTTTTTAATTGGCTTATTTGCAGGATCGTCCTGCAGTAATCTTTGTGGATTGGCTATTCATTTACTGGTGTAAATAAATACTGCTCCAGCTGCCCCGGTAGGTATGTATTAGTATCGAGGCATAAATGTTATTGTCAGTATGGCGCATACTGACAAATTCACGCATTCTAGGCTATTGTCAGTATAGCCAATGGGAACGCGCCTAAGCAATATGCGCACCACTTACCGGAAGCTTACCGGACGAG
>Ga0056114_1000117_pt1 | contig 20932 bp, 22 predicted proteins | sample WorMetHERISLAND1_FD_77005 | JGI IMG/M metagenome (GOLD analysis project Ga0056114, IMG submission 77005) | Marine gutless worms symbiont microbial communities from Max Planck institute for Marine Microbiology, Germany - Olavius loisae HERON... ...
CGCGAGCCGAACGGAAAGAAACTGGACAACCTCTACAAACTGGCCTGGGTACGGGGACTCAAAACCACCTACTACCTGCGCTCCCTGGGTGCCACCCATCTGGAAAAATCCACCATGGTGGATGCCACCAAGGCCAGTCAACTCAATGCCGTGGGTGGCGATTATCCCGCCAGTAAAGAAAATGAGGTGGGTGAGGTCGAAGCCTGTTCGATCCTGGATGCCGAATGTGAGGCGTGCCAATAGGACTGATTTAAACTGCAAAGGCGCAAAGAATCGTATAGTCAGGACAGCGCTGGCCCGAATCGCGAACTGCAGAGACACAGAGAATACAGAGAGATAAGAGATGTGTAGAATGGGAATCTAATCCATGTAGATGGGTAGAGAACATAGCGTTATACTGTGGTCATATGCCAAGTTTAGGGGTCATAATTGATAAATGCGTTAGAATTAAACTTCCGAATGAGAGAATCTGAAACTTCATAAGCAGTTCAGCTCATGGTGGTTTCATGATCTGTGGATCTCAGGATATCTGATATAAAATTATTTGACCGACTTATAACGGATGGACATTCAAGGTGTCAAGGTGCTGTTAGGGATGCATAAGGTCACTATCACACCACCTGCCATTTCGGAAAATCTCGGGGTAGCATTCGCCATTGGAGTCTGCTTCAAAATACATATAAGATAGCTCGATAATATACATACGAATCAGCAAGTTGCGGCTTGACATTCTTTTCGGCTCGAATAAATCCTACATGGATCTGAACTGCTCCCAGCTTATGTCACTTGGGTAGGAATCTCTCATCGCTCCTCCTTTATGGGTACCTTGGAAATAGGTATGTTCACCGATGAATGGACTCTAACCCATTCATTATTCAGACGCGCCGTTGACGAAAACCGTATTTCTTCAAGCTACCTTTGTACCAAAATCACTTTGACACAAAGATCATGAACTGGTTCTTTAGAAACCACTATGACGCCGTTACTAGGCAAGCAACCTCCGCTCGGGAGGAATTCATCGAGAGTCTTACCCACGACAGCTTCGTGATTCACGCTCCCTACTTGGGTTCGGAGTACGAAATGACTGCAAAATTATTTTTGGCTATCTTTGACCAACACCTGAAAGATTCAAGTGATGCGCATATCCTGAAGAATATTGGTTGAACCGGTCCATCTCCAAACCGGAGATCAGACAGACCATAGACGTGGAGGATGAAACCCTAGCAGAACTGAAGGACATGGAACGACAGCTTGCGGGGATGAGTAAGACCCTATGAAGAGAAGAACAAGGCCTTGGAAGAAAAGGACAAACTGATCGCGGAGCTGCGACAATTACGACGAGTATGACTCGATTCTGATTCAACTCCTGAGGGACAGCTTGCCGACAAGTCACCACGATCTGCCGGTGGCTTGCTCAAACACCTGATCGACCGCACCTCGTTCACGATCAACAAGACCCTCACCGAGTTTGTCGATTGCCTATTTCGGGTGGGATGAGAAACTTTATGCCTGATTATAACACTGTTACGGTGAATCAACTTTGACCAATTTGCGTTGATTCGCGTTCATTTGCGGCAAAAAATAATCGTCAATAGGGATACTGAATTGCCCATCATCCTACTGACCGACGCCTTGATCTACCTGCTGCTTGCGCTGGCGCTGGGATTCACCCTCTATGCCGCGCCATGAGCACCTGCGTGCGCCTTGGCGGCGGGTTGGGCGCAGTCAGATTGGGGTATCAGCCCTGGTCATCCTCGGCTTCTATGCAGCCATCGGTCTGTTAGATAGTGTGCATCTCCACCCTCGGGAGGAGGACCCGGCCGAGTCAGACACAGCGGTGTATCCGCTGGAGGTTCTGAGTCTTCTGGATCTGTGGCTGACACCCTTGCGCGAGCACCAGGAGAAGACCTACTCCGCGCCCTTCGCGACTCACCTCTACGCCAGGGAGCGTCTTGAGCTGCCCGATGGCCAGGTAATCTGGGACTACCCGCGGCTGCAATGGGGCGGTCGTCACCTGGCCGATCCGCACCAGGACCGACTTCCCGACATTGCCTGGAGCACCGTACGTGGTCTGCTCATGGGCCTGAGCTGCTGGCTATTGTTAGCCGGGTTGCTGCTGTGGCTCCAGGCGCGGCGCATGGGCGTCGGGTTGCGACAGACCTGGATGCTGGTTTGGGCAGGCCGCACGGCGGTCCCCTGGCGGGCGGCCTTACTGTCCCTGGGGATTATGCTGATGCTAGGTTTTGTCGCCGGGGAACTGGCGGGCAAGTATCACATCCTGGGTACCGACAAGGTAGGGGAGGATGTCTTCTATCAGAGCCTCAAGGGTGTACGCACTGGACTTATCATCGGTACCCTGACGACCCTGGTCATGCTGCCCGCAGCCATCCTGCTTGGCATTATGGCGGGCTATTTCCAGGGCCTGGCGGATGACATCATCCAATACCTCTACACCACCCTGAGCTCGATCCCCGGCGTGCTCCTGATCGCTGCTGCTATTCTCATGCTCCAGATCTACATGAGCAATCACGAGCAGGACTTCGCTAGCTTAGTGGAACGGGCAGATCTGCGGTTACTGTTTCTGTGCATCATCCTGGGCGTGACCAGCTGGACAGGCCTGTGCCGGCTGTTGCGCGGGGAGTCCCTCAAGCTGAAGGAGGTCGACTATGTGCAGGCGGCGGTGGCCCTGGGTGTGAGCCATACCACGGTCATCGGCCGCCACATCCTGCCCAATGTCTTGCACATCGTGCTGATTACCTTGGTGCTCGATTTCAGCGGCCTAGTATTGGCCGAGGCGGTGCTGTCCTACATCAATATCGGCGTCGATCCAACCATGGACAGTTGGGGCAATATGATCAACGGCGCACGCCTGGAGCTGGCGCGGGAGCCGGTGGTTTGGTGGTCATTGACCGCAGCCTTCCTGTTTATGTTTACCTTGATCCTGTTCGCCAACCTGTTCGCAGACGTGGTGCGGGATGCCTTTGATCCGCGGCTGCGGGATGCCAGATAGTGTGGTTCGACGTTATGCGTTGCCTGAGCGGGCGTCCGTCACGGTATGTCGATAGCTGACGACATACAAATCATAACTGTCACCAACTATCTGCTATGTAGGGGTTTGTGACTATTCTATTGCAATGTCAGGTTTAGGCCCCGAGGTCGCGAGCGTCAGCGGGTCTAATAGCCCGGCTGCAGATCAACCGCAAAGTGATCGAGCGCGCGATGGGCAAGGAGGGTATGCAGGGGAGACTTCGTCATCTTGATGGGCACAACTCCTCCTGAGTCCCACAGCTTTGGATAGCGCCCGACCGAAAAGGGGAGGACGCGACGCCTTGCAGCCAGACGTTCGAGCAGGCGGTTTTCCGGAAGACTCAGGACTCGGAAGACTCCTCCTGGTGGAGGCTAGATGCCTGTTAGATGCCTGTTACGGCGCACTGAGATGAGCGAGCTAACGTCCCTTTGCATTCAGCATAGCCGCCAGACGTTTGGCCGAAACATATCCCGGCACTAGGTCGCCGCTCTCGAGCACAATAGTTGGCGTCCCGGAGATTCCGAGCTGCTTACTCAGTTCCAAGTGATCCTGGATCGGATTTCTACAGCTTTTGGTTTCCAAGGACTTGCCTACTTTGGCGTCGGTCAGGGCCTGGTGTCGATCGTCTGCACACCAGACCGAGACCGATTTTTTGAAGGAATCGCTATCGACACCCGCACGCGGAAGGAAGAGGTAACGGACCCGGAGACCTTCGGTACCATAGTCCGCAATCTCGCGGTAAAGCTTGCGACAATATCCACAATCGATGTCGGTAAACACGGTTATCGTATGTTTGTATTTGCCGGGGGCGAAGATCACCATCCGGTCTTCGTCGATCTTATCGATGGCCCGTTTACGGAACATAGCTTGACGCAGCTCGGTCAGGTCTTTTTGACTCGTCAGATCGATTAAACGTCCATCAATCATGTACTTGCCATCGCCGCTCACATAGATCACATTTGCACCCACGACGACCTCGAAGAGTCCCTTGATCGGCGTCTCCTTGGTAGCACCGATCTCATACCCGGGTGACAACATCTTTTCGAGCCGCGCCTTGATCTTGGTATCGGCACCAGCGAGCAAGGGTGAGGCCGCTAGGACCAAGATCACACCGGCGAAGAAAGCGATTCGATGATTCCACATAGTTCAGTCCCCAGCTGAAAATTCGCTCGAGCGGCCACGGACGAAACAATCTGCCATTGGCCGAAGTGTTGTACGGTAGCCTAAGCAGGCTTTCAATTCCACTGTTAAGACTGGTACCGTTCAGGCTCGGGGATGATGACGGGCATGGAGCTGCTTGAGCCTTTCGCAGGCTACATGAGTATAAATCTGGGTGGTGGAAAGGGAGAGGTCGCTGTGGCCTAACAGCATTTGTACTACCCGCAGGTCGGCCCCATGATTGAGCAGATGGGTCGCAAAGGCGTGGCGGAGGGTATGCGGTGACAAGGGCTTGCTGATACCTGCCGCCACGGCGTAACGTTTGATGAGCTGCCAGAAGGCCTGGCGCGTCATGCAGTCGCTGCGGTAGGTGGGAAAGAGGAAATCACACAGGCGTCCCCCCAACAGGTCCCGGCGCGGTCCCTGCAGGTAATCCTGCAACCAGAACACCGCCTCCTCGCCCAGGGGCACTAGGCGTTCCTTGTCCCCTTTCCCCGTTACCCGCAGGACGCCTTGGACCAAGCTCACCTGCTGGGGCGTCAACCCTACCAGCTCCGATACCCGCAGCCCGGTGGCATACAGGAGCTCCAACATGGTGCGGTCGCGGTGACCTCGGGGATCGTCCGTATCCGGTACCCTCAAAAGGGCCTCCACTTCGGCTTCGGTGAGGATCTTAGGCAGTGGTCGGCCCAGCTTCGGGGCCTCTACCCGGGTGCTGGGATCCCCTTGAATTGTGCCCTGACGAAATAGGTACTGATAGAACTGGCGTAGACAGGAAAGCAGCCGGGCGGAGGAGCGAGGCTTATAGCCCCGGTGGGAGAGCAGGGTTAGATAGTCCAGTAGATCGCTGCGCTGCGCTTGCGCCAAACCTCTTCCCTGCTCCTTGGAGAGCCAACCGGAGAAGGCCCGCAGGTCGGACTGGTAGGCGGCAAGGGTGTTCGCGCTCAAGCCCCGCTCCATCCACAAGGCATCGGCAAAACGTTCAATGAGATCCTGCTCGGCGTCCTCGATCATAAGGGGGATTGATGCACGGGTAGCGACTGTTTTGAGACCGGCGGTTTTTCTGGGGACAGCGCCCCCTCATGTCGCAGGTGCCACCGCTTGACCATGAACTTACGGCCGCTGGAATCACCGGCAAAGCCGCCGAGGCCCTTGCTGGCGACGACACGATGGCAGGGTACGACAATAGGACAAGGGTTGGCACGGCAGGCCCCCCCGATGGCGCGAGCGCTGGTCCCGAGCTTCCATGCCAGCTCACCGTAAGTAACCGTGCATCCGGGGGGGATCTCCCGCAACGCCTCCCAAACCCGACTCTGAAAGGCTGTTCCCTGCAGGTTCAAGGGCAACCCGAAGGCGTAGCTTCCGTCCTCGAAATAGGCCATCAGCTGTCCCCGGACCATAGCCGCCGGCGTATCGTTTGCCCTGGTTGTCCAGTCCGGCTCCAGATCCAATCCGCAGAGGATGCCATCCCCCATCAGGATTCCGAGGGACCCCAGTGGGGTCTCGACGAACGCATTGACTATGTTCATGTTTTAACCCGCCTTCAGTCACTGGTCACTGGCTTCCGGGCACCTAGACTCCGCCATTCCGGCAGGGATTGCCTGGAATCCAGGTACCCGTGGATGGCAAAAACAGTGGGGGGGTTGAATCGTATAATCATGCCACTTGAAATTTAACCACGTACCGGCAACGGCTGTATTGGCGTGTCATCATGCGTCGGTATATCCGCGGAATCGGCATAAAGCTCCATCCCCAGCTGCTCACCCGTCTACCAGGTCTACGGGTCGATCATGGGTGAGAGCACGTGCACCGTTCCACCTTACACTCACGGCGACGCTCGTAGAAGCGCATCCGACGCTCGTAGAAGCGCATCTTGCGCTTGAAGGCGTGTATCAGCCTTGCCGATGACTTGATCTCGATAAGGATCAGGGTACTATTTGAAAATTTGGCTGTAAAATCATAGTTTCCTTCTGGGGTAAGGATGATGAATAAACTCGCGCGTATCCTCGTTCTGCTGTCCCACGCCGTGACCTTGCTGGGCTGCGGAGAACAACCGGTTAGCTATAGTGCCGACGTAAGACCCTTCCTCGACACTTACTGTATGCGCTGCCATGGTGAGGGCGGTGAAGGGAGTGAGACCAGTGGTCTGCACATGGACGACTACGAAAGCCTCATGAAGGGGACCACCTACGGCCCCGTTGTCAAGCCGGGAGACAGCTTCACTAGCGCGTTGGTTATGCTGGTGGAGGGACGGGCAGATCCATCACTGCGCATGCCCCATGACGGTGGGAAAACGCCTAGCCAGGCTGAGATCAATCGGGTAAAGGCTTGGATTGATCAGGGTGCAAAAAACAACTGATACCGCAGTACCTGGGATCCACAGCCATCCCGGTAGGGATGGCTGGAGAAGAGGGCGGTCGCCCCTGGCCGGATGGAGGACGGGCTTGTTTTCCGCGGGACAACCGCAGATGAACAGGTGTTGGTTGGAGTTGTTACCATCCCTGGCCCTGGGTTTCAGGCATTCTCTGACCGGAATGATAAGGCTGGGGTTGGCAGGCTTCATCACTTAAAATTTAGCCACTAACAACCGAGCGTGCCGGAAAGGTCAGTCAATCGCAGGGTTATCGCCAGGACACCCTGAAGAGGTCAGGCGGTGGCACGCCTAAACCCGGGTGAGAAAATCTTCACGAGGATCGTCCAATCGGGACTAGACTCTAACCTTTACTCCCCTCCCCGCCCGCCATGCAACAGTTGGGCAAGTTCCGCTTTAGGGAGCCGCGCCGCCAGGTGGAAGCAAGGAGGGCGCGCGGTCGTTCTGGATCCTCAACCAGGCCGAATCGGCGGGCGCGGGACCCCCGTTCCACTTATCCACCCCGGGACATACAGGTGCTAAATCCAAGAGACTGGCGGAAATTGTCACGCTTGTGCCCGCCATCAGAAGCCTACCTCTTGACCCAAGAGGCAGGCACTCACGCCGATCCTGACTCGTGGCAAGACGCAACTCGCTGAATGCCGATAACATTGGTTTGGTTCTTCCATTGGGAATTCTTTTTTGCCGCCAATGAATGCAAATCAACCCAAATCGTCGAGATTAGCTCGCCAGCGTCGACGCTGCTTGGTCTGTTAACCTTGATTTGCGTTTATTCGCGGATAAATCCTCTGTGGGGACCCTACCAGCTCAATGGTATCGGTAATCGAGAGTATCCGTACTAGGTACAAGCCATTAGCCGCTGGGATTCTTTTGAGCTGCAGGCGTTGTGGGTCAATGCTATTAAATTAGTATTAAGTTAGTTACCAGTAACACTCAACTTAATGGCATTGATCCACAAACACCAGCTCGGAGCTGCTCGAGTGAGTCGGCTCCGCATCCGCTGCGTCTCCGAGGTTAGGACTTAGCTTTCCGATCCGCTACGCGGCCATTATTCGGCAGCCCTTTCAAGGCATCGTTCCAGTCGATTCAGTTCGATCTTTACTACAAAAACCCTCCCACGAAGTCCGTAACCTTAATCGTAGATAATCTCTCTGCTCCGGTCTCCCTTAGCGGCAAATTCCGGGGAAGGGGTGTCGAGCGCAGCCCGGATCAATAGATAGGGGAGGGGATCGCAGTTCTTACACCAGGAAATTGGAAACAAACCAAATAAGGTTGAAGATGTGGCTATTCATGGTTCATACCTGAATCCGTAATGAACAGTGAATAAATCTCCGTCTACGAAACAATGCCATTGTGTTGACTGCCAGCCACTTGTCATGGTGGATTGTGGAAAGCCAGGAGCGCCGCTAGCATGCCCAACGAATTAGTTGTATGTTGGGCATGGACCACCCTGAAGAGGAAATTAAAAATCGTGCGAAACCTGCACGAATCTTCATTCGCGTTGATTCGCACGATTCGTAGTTTTTCTTCTTAGTAGCATTGTGTTATGGGTGTTGATTTTTGAACGCGGACGCTTGCCAAATCAACGCCCAACTGAGTCATGTCAAACAGCTGACCGACAATTCCGCCATGTCGTTTTTCCCGAGCTCGAAGTACTTCTTCTGGATCGTACTGTCCTTCAAGGAGATAGTCATGCTCTCCAGATTCTTGGGACTCAATACATGGAGTGGCTTGCGATAGTAAGTCTTTCCATCAAGCTCAAGGGAGGTCTTGCCAACTTTTTCGAGCATGTGGTTGACGCGATTGGCCTCTGCAAAGATCTTGATGTTGGGGAGGCTCAATTGGATGTCGCTTACCAGGAGATACATATCGATGCTGTTCAATGGCAGGGTAAATACCTGGGTCGCATACAGGTTTTTGAGCGCGTCGTGGTAATCATAGTCGGTAAAGTCGACGGCGATGATCTCATCTACTGCTGGATCTTCGAACATGGTCCTCAGGGGGGTGTTGTCCAAGTATCCGCCCTCCAGATAGAAATCGCCGTCGATCTCGATCGACTTGAAATAAGGGATAGTCGTAATGCCGGCCAGAAACACGTCCATGAAGCGATCCAGCGTATCAGGATTGATCTCGGATAGGAGATCGTTGGTGCGGAAAAATCTCCCTTCACGTCGCGTCAGGTTAGTGGCGAAGATATCCCAGCTTACGGCGGCTAGATTTCTTCTTAGGATCTCCTGTCGTGCGGGTTGATCCAGGGTCAGAGAATTACGGCAGCTGGCCTTGTCGACGGTGAACAGGTGAGAACCGTTGGGGAGTAGGGAGGGCCGCAGTCCCAGAAAGTTTTTGAAGACATGAAAGATGTCCTCCACGCTCAAGCGTATAGTCCGGGTGAGAACCGGCGGTAGCTCCTCTTGCTCCTGATCCCAGAGGAGATAGTCTAAGGCGATATTGTTCCCCGAGCTGGTAGAGGCGATGTGGGATACCGAGATCCCATTCTGCCGTAACCAGACCAGTGCCCCTTCCGTATAAAAACTTCTGTAGCCGCCGCCGGAGGCGACAAAACCGTATTTTTTCATAACCGCTTTTACCTTGTTTGTTGAGAGTTCTTTTTTCTGTAAATGAACGCGAATCAACGCAAGCTGGTTGCAATCGTTCACTATCATCGATGGTTCTCGATTCCGTTGTACTGATTTACCGATCACGGTGCCCTCGGTAGTTAAAAGCAGCTACGTCCGAGGGACCTATGTTTACACACCGCAACGTATTAAGGTGTGTGCCTGATCTGACCTACCTTCCGGTGCAGGGAACAAAGCGACCTGCCAAGGCATGTTTCCGGGAAGATTTATATACGCTCGTCCTGCTGAAGGATCTCCAAATGGGAGTGGAAGATCCGAATTGAACTCGGGAAGCTTCTCGGTGAAGGGGACATTACCGGCGTCCTGGGTCACCACTTCTTCATAGGCACCGCCGGCGGCCCAATAATGCTCCAACACAGCGTTGAGTCTAGCCCAGCATGGGCTGAGGTGGAAAGATTTCGGCCCCTGGCCAGCTGGGGATCTCCCAATGCCCCCAGACAGGAAGCCTATCGGAGACCACCAGATCATGGCTACCGCGCAGCCATAGCACCGGCGGCTTCGGCTCAATCCGGTACAGGCTCTCCAAGTCACCGGCATATTTGGGTGATGCGGCATTTGCTATACCCCAGAGACTGGGCGCCCTGAACGGCCAGTTGGGGGATTCGATGCTATCTCCTGGCAGATATTTAGGTCCGATATGGGTCTGGAGGGTAGCTGCCACCAGATCGTCCTCGCAGACCGGGATGAATGGGAGCTTATAGATCAGCATCCGCAGCACGGCGCGTGGAGAGAATGCGTTGTCGAGGCTGGTGACACCAGCCTTGACCAAGCGCAGAAACTCAGGATTCGCCAAGCCGCCGAAACCGCGCTGGTCCGGCGCGGTACCTCGATAGGTCTCGGGCAGACTCAGCATCACCTCCTCCCACCAGGTGACGGAGGCAACATTGCCATAACCCCGGTTTCCAGGCCGGTGAACAGGACCCGGGTCGTGATGCGAGAGGTAGTGATTGTCTGCGCGACAACACTGGGCAGGGTTGGAATTGACAAACTGACTGTTTACCGAGGTAGAACCTCAGCCCTCCATGCTATGAATTCAAATAGCTGTAGTGACGATGTTTCTTGCTGTAGGGCTAATAGGGCTAGGCATCGGAGAAACCCACATTGTTTGGAGATCCTGTAGTATGCTAAGTGGTCCGCGCAGGTCCGGAGGATGGGTTCTGCGGTGGGCACCGTGCTTTCCCGCACCACTACGATGACAAGCCAACCTCTCCAAATTTTCATCGGGTGCACTGATGATCGCCGCCTCCGCGACTTCTAGGTGCTCTAGGACGGCGGCCTCGATTTCAGCGGCATAGATATTCTCGCCGCCGCTGATAATCATATCCTTGAAGCGGCCTCGGTATGAAACCAGCCATCGCGGATGGCCTTAGTACTGGCCTCCAGGTTTTTCCAAATAGCCCAAGCAGACATGAGGACCCCGGATTAGGAGTTTTCCTACCGCACCCACGATGCGCATCTCGCTGTGAAAGATCGGCTTGCCTACTGATCCGCTCTTGGGTATGGATTCCGCATCCGTCATGCTAAAGCAGTTGGGGCCCCACCTCCGTAAGCCCGTATCCCTGGTGAAACACTACCCTCTTTTGCTCCCGCCAGATATTCCGGATGGCCTCGGGACAACGTACCCGTCTGAAATCCGCCGCCGGGAACTGCGGCGATTTCAGCCGCATTTGAAAGATGGTCGGTACCCTAGGATGACGGTGTAGCCTTCCTCCTTGAGGACCGGCAAGGATTCTTCCACCTCCAGGTTGTGGGCCATGATGATCTTGCTGCCGAGGTGGAACAGGGGCGTCAGGAAGGCGAACAGACCACTGGTATGAAACAAGGGGGACGAACACCGGCGAGATGTCTTGTTCCGAAAGCCCCCAGTTGGCTATGGTGTTGATGCAATTGAAGAACACTTGGCGGTGCGGGATTATTGCTCCTTTCGGTTAGCCAGTGGTACCGGAGGTATAGAGGAGGCAGTAGAGGTCTTCGGCACCCAGCCCCGGGCGGTCGCGTCGGCTCCGTCTCCGGCACTGCGGCTAGGCCTGCATCATAATTTAGGGCCCCGCCGATAACAACGCCCTTCCAGTGCGATGCAGATACCTAGGTCCACCTGGGTCTGCACCGCAGCCAGGGTAGCGGCGAATTTGGGCCCGCACAACAACACCTTGGACCGTCTATCGTTGACGGTATAGCCTAGTTCCCGCGCCGCCAACCGCCAGTTCAGGAGTGCCAACATGGCTCTAATCTTGCCTACGGCATGGAACAGATCACTATAGACCACGCTATTAATGGGTCAGGATTGATACCCGATACCCCTTCTCCTACCCCCAAGCGGTTGCGTAGAAAACGGGCGAGACGATCAGCACCCCCTGCTCTGGCGTCAGCAAGGTGCGATGGCTCAACAGATCGGCAACGTGCATGAGAATGGCCAGCTCCCAGGTTGATCCCGTAGTCTTAGCATGGTAACTCCCCCTGTGAGTTTTAGCATCCCCTACATTTAAAGCTCGGCCATCGGGCGACTGACCAGTTTGGTTTAAGTGGATCCTGGCGTCGTGTTGCGTTACGCTGCGTTTGATACCTTGCTCCCCGAGTCGTTTCCCCACGCGGCTGACGCAACCTACGACGCAACGTGAGGTCCACCCGGGCCTGCAACACGGCAGGCGATCCACGGGTAGCCCACGGGTAGGTTGCGTTAACGAGGCTAGCTAAAAACCAAACATATTGATTTTTAGCTAGCCTCTTATACTTAGCAGATTTAAAGACATTGGCATGGAATGAGGATGGAAGATGCAACGTCGTGCTTTCTTCAAGCAGGCGGGGATCGCCTCATTGGCACTCGGCGCCTGTACCGCCAGCGTTAAGACCGTCCGGGCACGCACCGAGTACAAGTGGAAGATGGTCACCACTTGGCCGAAGAATTTCCCTGGTCTGGGTACTGGTGCCAATCGACTTGCCGAACTTATCGGCGAGCTAAGCGGCGGCCGCATCTGGGTAAAGGTGTATGGAGCTAAAGAATTGGTGCCTGCATTCGAGGTTTTCGACGCCGTCGCCCAAGGCACAGCCGAGATGGGTCACGGCGCGGCCTATTACTGGAAAGGCAAGAGCGAGGCCGTCCAGTTTTTCTCCACAGTCCCTTTCGGCATGACGGCTCAGGAACAGAACGGCTGGCTCTACCATGGGGGTGGCCTGGAGCTCTGGACCGAGCTCTATGCCCAGTTCGGTCTGGTCCCCGCACCGGCCGGGAACACCGGGGTGCAGATGGGGGGCTGGTTCAACAGGGAGATCAAGAGCGTTGCGGACCTCGTGGGACTCAAGATGCGGATTCCGGGCCTCGGTGGGGAGGTGCTCAAACGCGCTGGAGGTACACCGGTCAATCTGCCGGGGGGTGAGCTCTTCACTGCCCTGCAGTCGGGTGCCATCGACGCCACCGAGTGGGTAGGGCCCTACAACGATCTGGCCTTTGGTCTCTACAAGGCGGCTAAATACTACTACTATCCTGGCTTCCACGAGCCGGGCACCACGCTGGAAGCTATGATCAACCAAGCCGCCTTCGATGCCTTGCCTAAAGACCTGCAATCCATTGTGCTCAACGCCTGCAAGGTCGTGAACCAGGACATGTTGGCCAAGTACATCGCCCATAACCCGGTGGTGCTCCGGACCCTGATCGAGAAGCACGGCGCGGATATGCGTTCCTATCCAGACGACGTCATTGTCAAGCTGTACCGGCTTGCCGAAGATGTGGTCTCCGAACTCGGTGAGAAGGATGCCTTCTCGCGGAAAGTGTATGCCTCCTACCGGAAGTTCCTTTGGCAAGTGAAAGAATGGACCAACATCTCCGAGCTGGCCTACCTGCAGGCACGCGACCTGGGTTGACCCGGCAGGTTCCGCCCGACGTAGAGGGCCTTGCAGCCCTCCCCCCGCTGGCACTGTATGTCCATATCCCCTGGTGCCTGAGCAAGTGTCCTTACTGCGACTTCAATTCGTACCCCCTGCACGGCAGTATCCCCGAAACAGCCTATGTAGAACGCCTACTTTGGGACCTGGAGCAGGAGACAACCGATCTCACCCCCCCCGCCCACTGATGAGTGTCTTCATCGGCGGCGGCACGCCGAGTCTATTCTCCGGCGCGGCGATCACCAGGCTGCTGCAGGGCGTGCACGACCTGATCGACTTGCCGATGGACGCGGAGATCACCCTGGAGGCAAACCCGGGCACGACCGATGCCGCACGCCTTGCGGCCTATCGGCAGGCCGGTATCAACCGGCTTTCCATCGGCGCCCAAAGCCTCTCGGCGCACCACTTGGAGCGGATCGCCCGAATCCACGGACCCGAGGACGTTCGCTCCACGGTCGACCAAGCACGACGGGCAGGCTTCAAGAACCTCAATCTCGACCTCATGTACGGCCTGCCAGAGCAGTCGCTTGCCCAGGCATACCGGGATCTCGAGGAATCACTGGAATTGGAGCCCGAGCACATCTCCTACTATCAGCTCTCCCTGGAACCCAATACCGCCTTCCACCGGGCCCCTCCACCTGTTCCCGATGAGGATCTGATCACCGACATGCAGCTGCAGGGGAGCGCGATGCTAGTGGCACGGGGATTCGAATCCTACGAGGTATCCGCCTACGCGCCGGTGGGGCACCGCTGCCGACACAACCTGAACTACTGGCAATTCGGGGATTACTTGGGGATAGGTGCTGGCACCCACGGCAAGCTGACATTCCCAGCCCAGCAACGGATTGAGCGCCGTTGGAAGCTGCGCGACCCGGCGGCCTATCTCGAGCCCGCCAATCGGGACCGTTTGGTCAGCGGAAAACAGGCATTGTCGGAAGCGGATCTGATCTTAGAGTTCGCCTTGAATGCCCTGCGGCTGTCGGAGGGCTTCGATGCACCGCTTTTCGAACGCCACACGGGGCTCCCTTTCGATCAGATCACCGACCGGGTCGACGAGGCCTCCTCGGCGGGACTACTGACCCTGGAGCAGAAGGATCATCGAGTACGACCAACCGAACTCGGACGCCGGTTCCTCAACGACCTCCTCCAATATTTCATATAAAATTATAAGGCGTCCAACATCCAAACGATCCATAGAATTGCAATTAGATACCCTAAATGGCATCCTTCCCCGTTTGCTATAATGAAGCCTATCAAAAGGCAGGGTATGAAGGGCCATTATGAAAGAGGGAATTCACCCAGAGTATGGCGATATCAAGGTCGTGTGCAGTTGCGGCAACACATTCGTCACCCGTTCCACCCTCGGAAAGGACATCCATATCGAGGTCTGCTCTGCTTGCCACCCCTTCTACACTGGCAAGCAGAAGATCGTGGACACCGCCGGGCGTATCGATAAGTTCCGCCGCAAATACGGACGCTAAGCACCGGATTAGGGCGATGGCCTGTCCCGGTTTGGCTTAACACCGGTTCCAATATCCCATAGAGTCGTCGGGGAAGGACTTTTCAGATTGCAGAATTTAACGGCTTCGCCCCCACAGGCGTTGGTCTTTGCATTCCGCAGGAGACTCATGTACATGCCCCAATCTGAATCCGTACAGGAGACCCAAAGCGGCGATATCGCTGCTTACATGCGTGATCTTGGGGGACGGGCGCGGGCCGCGTCCCGGGTACTGGCCCGCGCGGATATGGTAGCCAAGAACCAAGCCCTGGCTGCCATCGCCGGCGATATCGACCGCCGTCGCGATGCTGTGGCGGGGGCCAACCGCGGTGATCTGGAGGCCGGCGCTGCAAAGGGGCTGGACCCGGCCCTGCTCGACCGGCTGGAGCTGACCCCGGCGCGGGTCAACGCCATGATCGAGGGATTGCACCAGATCGCACGTCTGCCCGATCCGATAGGCACCATCACGGATCTGACCTACCGCCCCAGCGGGATCCAGGTTGGGCGTATGCGGGTCCCCTTGGGAGTAGTAGGGATTATCTACGAATCCCGCCCGAACGTCACTGCAGACGCCGCAGCCCTGTGCCTCAAATCCGGTAACGCCACAGTACTACGCGGCGGCTCCGAGGCTCTCCGTTCGAACCAGGCGCTTGCCCGAAGCATCCGATATGGACTCGAACAGGCCGGATTACCTGCGGAGGGAGTGCAGGTGGTTGCCACTACGGATCGCTCCGCGGTGGGTGCCATGATCACCATGCCTGAGTTCATAGACGTTATCATCCCGCGCGGTGGCAAGGGCCTAATCGAACGTATCAGCCGTGAGGCCAGGGTACCAGTGATCAAACATCTCCACGGTGTCTGTCACGTCTACATCGATGCCACGGCCGACCCGGAAAAGGCCTTCAACGTGGCTCTGAATGCCAAGACCCAGCGCTATGGGACTTGCAATACCATGGAAACCCTGTTGGTAGCGGAGGACATCGCCAAGACGGTTCTGCCTGGACTCGGAGTGGCCTTCCGGGAACGGGGCGTAGAGCTGAGGGGTTGCTCCCGGACGCGGGAGATCCTGCCCTATGCGCTGGAGGCCGCGGCAGCAGATTGGGACACTGAATATCTAGCCCCCATCTTATCCGTGCGTCTGGTCGCGGACTTGGACGCCGCCGTCGAACACATCGCCCGGCATGGCTCCCAACACACGGATGCTATTGTTACGGAAGATTACAGCCAGGCCCAGCGGTTCCTACGCGAGGTCGACTCGAGCTCGGTGATGGTCAACGTCTCGACACGCTTCGCGGACGGGTTTGAGTATGGTCTCGGCGCCGAGATTGGCATCAGCACCGACAAGTTTCACGCCCGCGGTCCCGTAGGCTTGGAAGGACTGACCTCAGTTAAATTCGTGGTCTTAGGCAATGGGGAGATCCGCAGTTGATTTACGGCCTAAGTCCCGTATGATTTATACTAAGGAGGAGTTATACGCTGTTAGCAGGAGAGAAAGATTTCACACATGCGTGCCAACATGATAGCCGTTTATAATTCATTTGCATTGTGGCGGGCCTTCCATGCCGATGAAGAATTTTTATGTGGTAAGTTAAGACAATGTCGATTTAGGAGGCAGTCACGTCTCAGACAGGCAGAAACATAAATAGCTACTATAATTTTGCAGAAACTTGCACATCCACATACAACACAAAGATCGATTGTACAGACTTGGCTCTCGCGGTAATAAGTTGGTTTTGCAGCGCAATAAAAAAGGCAAAGGATGGGAATATTTGAAATTCTGGTCCTGAACAGGATAAGAATAAAGATGCTGCAAAGTAGCTTAACAAAGCCATGCGTATGCTGGGTGCCTTGAATATCATTGACAACACAAATCCTACTAACAATAAATCCTGCTGAACTTGATGATCTTATAACGAAAGAATGGAGATTCAGACAGGGAATATACGAGGATTGTTTATTCTGTCGAACATAAACAAAGATCGGTGAGTCTGTGGAAGATATAGAAGGCTGAGTATATTGATTGAGTACTAAGAGTAACTTATAGAAAAGTACTGATGCATATGGCACATGCCAAGGAAGCAGGAATTTGATCAGTTCGATAAGTAAGCTCCTTGCTGCAATTAAGTGCAGAAGCAATCTCCGGATTGGGTTGTGCGGCTACTCATTAGTAACGAGTGGGATAAATCCCATACTGTGGGATAGGATCACTTTGCGAAGAGTTTGACGATAAACCTGGCAACTGATCCAAAGTGACTCATACCCTAGCTTTATAGGGTAAGCATATGCAGGCTATCATCCTGGCAAATGAGAATACCCGAACCTTTACCCTTATCTCTCGCAAATAGCACGGAGGGGCATCTCAAGCACCTACCTCTGTTGGTAGTCGCACGGATGGGAATCCGAACGCGCACAGCATGATCGGCATTTTCGGGGGCACCTTCGATCCGATCCACTTCGGCCATCTGCGTTCAGCCCTGGAGATGCTCCAGGACTTGCTGCTGCAAGAGATCCGCTTCATTCCCATAAGAACCGCCGTGCACCGAACCCAACCGGTGGCGACGGCCGCTCAGCGTCTCGCCATGATGCAGGCGGCAGTGGAAGGCCAACCGGGGTTTATCGTGGATCCACGCGAGCTCCAGCGCACTGGTAGCTCCTACTCCTACGACACCCTTGTGTCCTTACGGGTGGAGTTCGGTCTCCGACTCCCCATCTGCCTGCTAATGGGGCTAGATGCCTTCGTAGAACTCCCGACCTGGCATCGCTGGGAGGACATCGCAGGTATGGCCCATTTGGTGGCCATGCGCCGTCCTGGAGCAGACGAGGTAACAGATCCCGAGCTGCGACGCTGGATAGAACCTCGTCTGGCTACTAATCCTGCAGCACTGGCCCAGATCCCCGGCGGCTTAATCCTGTTCCGGGACGTGACCCAGTTGGACATTTCCGCGACGGCCATTAGATCCCAGGTTGTGCAGGGTCTGAGTCCGCGCTTCCTGCTCCCCGCCAGCGTATTGGCTTTCATCGAGCGGGAGGGGCTGTATCGTCCGTAAGCCCCTGCTATCGACCTGAACGACCCTTGAATCCGCGCTGTGCCTGAAACCTCTGAGCCCAGAGGAGATCACATGCAGATAGAGCAATTGAAATGGCTGATCTTGAATGTCCTCGACGATATGAAGGCCCAAGAGGTCTCGATTATGGATGTGCGTGGCAAGACCACAGTAACCGACTTTGTGATCGTGGCCTCCGGTACCTCGGAACGTCACGTCAAGGCGTTGGCCGAAACGGTTGCCTTCCGCGCCAAGGACGTGGGAGAGCCCCCCCTGGGTACTGAGGGAGTACGGGAGGGTAAATGGGCTCTGGTGGACCTCAACGGCCTGGTGGTCCACATCATGCTACCCAAGGTGCGCGACTTTTATAACCTCGAACGCCTCTGGTCGGCGCCTGTGCTGGTAGCATCCAAGGCAGCCGTGCATTAGGGACCGTCGACATTCAGGAGGTCCACCCGGCGGACCCTCCAGTCAACCGAATGGTTAGCTGTCAGGTTACAGTAATACTTGTCATGCGGTTATAGTGCACCTAAACGCGGTGCCAAGGTCCGAATTAATCGTTTTGTTTCTTTTTGGAAAGTCCGGTGAAGATTCCGCTGACAGACAGTCGCAATTGAGTGCATCGCGCGTGAGAGCGCTACCAGCAGCGAGATGTGCTTTGAGCTTTGGATGCTCTAAATCCGGGGTGAACCATTGGAGGTGTCGATGTTTCCTATACCTCTTTTGTCTAACTGGGTGTTTGGATTTAACAACTGCTCCGGTATACTCGGAGCTGACCGCTTGTAAACGATATCATTGGTATGATAACCGATAACAGAAGGTCGTTTGTGCCCATCTGGGCCAAGATGTATATTGGGGAGGGAAGTAATAGTCCTGCATCACGTGCATCGATACAAACCGTGCAAACCTGGGATAAAAACTCCGCCCGATATCCGTATCCGCGCCAGCTTTCTTGAGGGATTATCCATCACGCCACCCCCTAGTCCGTGGTCAAGTGTTAGGTTGAAAGCCTTGAATGGGTCTGTATTACGCAGGCTGTAACGGTAATAGGATTCGTCCACATAGCGCCGCAGATGCTTCCGACCGACGCTGTGGAAGTGGCTGAACATGCTGCGCTTCAGCAGTGCCCATAAAGCCTTCGATGGTGTGTCGCCGTCCACGTGCCAGTCCTGACGCTTGACAACAGTGTGGGATAGCACCTTGAACATGCTGAGATAACCCGTCGTTGCTCAGGGTGGCCGTAGACATTTCAACATGCTCCCACATGAAGTCCCGTCTCTGCATGTGCCACCCCTTTATCCACAAGGTTGAGAAGTGATCTGTTCCACGTATTCACAAAGCGTGTGGGCCAAGATGATATGGACCTCTTGGATGGTGCTAGTCGCGGTGCCCGGTGCAATGATGCAGTAATCCGCTTTCTCCCTTGTCGGGCCACCATCGTGACCGGTAAATACGATGGTTGGCGTCCTTTTCTCTCGGCAGGTATCCAGCGCCTTGAGAATATTTCCCGATTGCCCGGAGGTGGTGATACCGAGGAAAATGTCCTTCTCGGTCATTTTACTGACAATTTGGCGGGCAAAGATCCATTCATAACCGTAATCGTTGCCGATCGCAGTCAAGATAGAGGTATTTACAGTGAGCGCTTCGGCTGGGAGAGGCGCGCGGTCTCTTGCCAGCTTGCTGACGAACTCCGCTGCCAGATGTTGGGCATCTGCAGCAGACCCTCCGTTTCCGGCGATATAGAGCTTGCCTCCCTGTTGGTAGCGCTCGGCTACCGCTTTCACCGCTTTTTCGAAAATATCAAGTTGTGTGTTGTCCTTCAGTAATTGCTGTTTGGCGTTGATAGATGCCTGAAGGTTATTTTGGAGTAGTACGGATGGTTGCATATCTGCTCCCGCTACTGCCGTGATACACCGGTCGCCCGAAGATTATCTTCCGGAACACCAATATCGATAAAGGGGCCGAACTGCTCAACACTGTAAAGTCTGTACCCTTGATTGAAGATGGCAGGAAGGATGTCGTCTTCAAGGGAGGATTTCTTCCCTGTTTCCTTTTCGGAACCCTTCAATACCAGTGGCTCCATCAGTTAGGCACCGCCGTTCTCCAACCGGCTAAGCCGCGCGGTGCTCGACTGCAGCGAAAGAATACAGCCATCATCCGCAACTTCCATCCCCGTATAGCGCCCTATCTCACGCGTTTGAGATAGGGTAAAGGTCCATTCCGATTCATGCTCGGCATGAAAGCTTTTTAAGGTTTCTCCATTGGGCGTTAGAAATGATTCCGCGAGCCCTTCAGCGGCGAGGAATAGCTCCCTTCGGTACCAAGTGGGGTCTGCTCTACGACTTAGTCAACCAGGATACCCCAATAGATGCTTCCGAAGTAGCTGATTACGGTCTGATACCGATAGCTGACAGACAAGATGAATCGTTCAATGCCTTTCCACTCCAGTATTCCAGCTAATATTCGAGGAACGGGCGACCATTGATGGGAGCCGTGGGCATGGGCAGATCAGGCACGGATCTACGAAGCCGCATACCTAATCCACCAGCCAGAATAATGGCTGGCGTCATCGGTCCGTTATTCGACTGCATTCAAAATGGCATAGAGGGCGTTGATCTCCTCGTCATAGAGATCGGTGAAGTTGCTGATGTAGGAACCGTAGAAGTGGATGTGTTCAGCTTCCGGGAAGTCCCGATGATGCCCTTCCGGTATCAAGCCCTTGAGGTAAAGCTGGCGTATCTGATTGCTCCCGCCGGCACTGCCACACCGGTATCCGATGCCATTCTCCCGTATCTGTCCATCAACCGCCAGACAAAGGCTACGTCCGGTTTTTTTCAGCACTAGGTTGAAGGCATAAACAGCATTTATCGATGCTAGTGGCAAACACCGCTCCTCTATTTTCAGAGAAATAGCCAGGATATTCGCCCCCCGGAGAAGAAGACCCGAAACGGCGTCCTTTATTGGAATCATTTAATCCCCCAACAGTTTCCGTTTGAACCATATGCCGGTTATATCTTCCACATTCTTTCTTTGCGACAAACTAAATCTGCGCTGGACCAAGTCCAGATAGGCAGGATTGGTGAAATAGGTTTGCCAAGCCTCGTCCCTAAACCTCAGAATCTCTGAGGCAGGGTTGGCTCTCGTAAGATTTAGTAGGGAGTACCCTTCGTTAGGAGTCCGGAAGCGCTCATCAGTTTTTGCGTCATCATACTTGATATACCCACTTTCTGGATCAGAATAATAGAATCAGGAGGTTGGAGATATGTCATGTCTGTTTTGAGCCGCAAAGAGTTCCATTGATGAGCGGGCCGTGCATAA
>Ga0056114_1000118_pt1 | contig 20901 bp, 5 predicted proteins | sample WorMetHERISLAND1_FD_77005 | JGI IMG/M metagenome (GOLD analysis project Ga0056114, IMG submission 77005) | Marine gutless worms symbiont microbial communities from Max Planck institute for Marine Microbiology, Germany - Olavius loisae HERON... ...
AACTTATCGCGAAAATGCGTGTGCTGCTCAGCCAATAGCAGTGCATACTGCCTACTGTATGATTGCGTCGAACTCCGTATTTAGTAATATCATTAGCAGGCGTTTAAATAGTCCAGGCATTCTATCAAAAATTGTGTCGAAAACAAATATAGGTCGACCAAAAGAAAGCAGTACATGGGATGATGGAATGTGACTAAAACAGGTGACTAAAACTAAAACTAAAACTCAGCATATTTTCGTCGACTAGACTAAAACTAAGACTAAAAATGCCCTGGTGACTAAAACTAAAACTTAAAGTCAACACTTTTAGTCAACTAGACTAATACTAAAACTAAAATTAAAACAGCTGACTAAAAAAACACGCTACTAAACCTGTACAGACCCAACCCATGAGCATAACCGACCCACAAGTGCACGTTTAACCATGTCATGTTAATTTTTACGCACAGCTAACACTCTGTGTTTGCAGCATAGAGTTTGCACGAATTATGGATGTGGACGTGGTGCTGGCTGGAGCCTCACGTTTATGAAGGAAATGGCCATTATAGTTTGTGTCTGTGTTGCAGCAATACGGCCTTCTGGCTTGACCGAGGCAACAGTGAAGCGAAGAAAGCGACGTCTTCCCGCTGTCATTGATACAACAGATACCAACATGCTTGCGATGAGTTCTGATGACTATGCTGCTTCGTCTGCAGACATTTCGAGTTCTTCTTCGTCGGAGGAAGATAACGCAGCATGTGAGCAGCGTGTTGTCAGGAATGAGCTGCTCTGTGAGCCTGAGAGTGTGTCTGAACACTCGGCTCCTAGTTCATCAGCAATGAGTGATGGCTACGTGACGTGTCCAGTGTCAGCCAGCATGCAGAGGCTCAGCCGATGCAATGTCAACTCGTTGAGCAGTATTAATGATGTGGATGATGATGATGCAAGGCAGCTTTCAGCAGTTAACAATCATGTGGAATCAGTTTCACCTGTGAACTTAGAGCTTGTCAGAGAGCCTTTGCACTCTCGTACTGTCGTTGTTGACACACCTGTGTCTTCTCACACCTGGATACCTGTATCAGCTACAGTGACATCATCATATCCACCTGATGTCTTGAGCATGGTGGAGAATGACGATGACACTGCGTCGAATATCACGTTCAAAGAAGACGAGTTTGTGCCTTGTTACGAGCATGCTGGATCTAACAGCGACTCTGCTGCCGAGTTTTGTGCTGAATTGTTGCCTTGTTTGGGCACACCTGCAGATGTATTAGGAGATTTCAATGATTCTTTTAGTTACAAGGGAAAACCAGGTACAGCCTCGTCTGACGTGGTCTCTCATACCCAGGGCTCACCTAAGAAGAGTGCAGTGCAACAGCTGCCGATGTCTTGTTATGATAGACTTGAGCATGATGTAGCCGAGGAGAGGAGAGATTTGAGTGACGGTGATTGTGACTCAGCAGAACTGCCACATATGGGAGCACATGGTAGTGATTTGGTCTATCAGAATGTGATGTGTCAGTCAGTGCTGATAGACCAGGACTGTAAGGATGTGGAAGATAAAACTCAGCCGACATTTCTGGAAACTGCTGAAGTCGGAGATGTGAAGTCAAGTAGTCAGTGCATTGGTGACCTAGATGTTGAGAAAGATGAGGAAATTCAACAGCAGTCTACACAGAGCGAAGATTTTTTATTGGTTTCATTGTCCGAGAGATTTAGCTACCTGACAGCTGCAGATTCAGAATCTGTATGTGTAAAATATGCAGGCCCAGTTGGACATAAGAGTGACATGAATGAAATAGGTTTTGTAGAACAGCAGAGACAGCAGCCTGTCGTCATGTTGCAGCAAGGTGATTGTGAACAGGCGAGTTTGCCAGACGTGATTAGTCACAGTCATATTGTAGTTACAGATAGAGTGACGGATGGCATTTCAGGTCTGCAACCTGAGCTGAAAGTACAGGAAGAAACCACAGGTTTTGGATGTGAGTCTTGTGACCAGCTGAAGCAGAAGGTAGACACAGATTGTCATTCAGGCAGATTGTCTGATGCTGACAGAGATCTGTGGCATCGTGAGGTCGGCGACAAAGTGGAGTTGTCCTGTTTATCACTAGGTGAACATGTGGCTGAGGATAGTATACCAGTTTCTTCAATAGCTACTGGAGGCACCCATTGTTACAGCTCACACAGAGAGAAGTTGACTGGATCAGATGTGGAAGAATCTAATACTTTAAACCTTGGCTCACCAGAAGTTAAAGAACATTGTCATCTCGAAGTAGGATCAAGAAATACTGTCAGAGAGGTAATTGTTAATGATTTGACAGTCTGTGTGGAACAAATTGCAGATGTTGAGTATGTCAGCATTGATGTGAACAAGTCTGAGAATGTATATAGTGGACCACAGCTTCAACATATGACAACGGTTGACTCACATCATCGTGAAATGCTTGAGGAAATTGTAGGCAGTTGTGGTGAGAGTTTGCCTGAAAAACTGTCTCTAGCTTTATACGTGGATATTCATGAGATGCTAAGCAGCATGGCACAGAATGCAGCTGTAGATGTACAACAGTTGGCAGTCTCTGCATTTCCTGACGACACTGATAGATTTGAGTCCAGCATAGCTGATGGCGTTGACGTTGATGACAGTAAGATGCCCGAACACTGCAGCGGTGAAGCAGACCAAACTCCGACGACCACCAGTGAACACACTGATCATATCGCACATACCATACTGGAAGAGGTTTTCACATTTCGTGATGGACCTGGATTGTACGTTGCACATGTGAGTCTGAGTGACGTTGATGACTGGAAAGATACGGATGCTGGACTTGCTGAAGATATAGTGCACAGCTTCAGTACTGTTGATGATCACGATGTTCCCAGTAGCCATGATGATGGAGCCTGTGATGTGGAAGCAAGTATTGACAGCAGAAACCAGCTGGATGCTGTGTCTGAGAACTCAACACAGCAGGTGGTCATGGAAGACAAAGATGCCAGAGAAGAGAGTGATAACTCCAGAACTCAGTCAGAGCCATTGGAAATATCTTGTAATCTTACAGATGGTTGTGTGCCAGGCGTGGAAGAGGTGTTCAGTGGCACTGATGCAAGTGACAACAGGCTAGGAGCACGACAGAATGGACAGCATTTGTCAGCTTCTGAGACTGCAGAAATGGCAGTGAGTGATGGAGTGATGAGAACTGGTGTTGAAATGCAGAGTGGAACCAGTGATGCTGTGCTCACCGGCAGTTCTGGTGATGATGATGTGCCATCAAAACACTTGGAACCAAACATTCATTTTCTTCCAGTCCAGTTGATTCTCGGTACTGAAAGCGGCAAAGAATTGGTGCTTGAAGTGCTAGATGGCGGTGATAAGTCACATAATACCATTACAGACAATGATTCATTTACATGTCCACATTTGGAATTATATGACTATCGTATCGATCATAACATGGACTCAGACCACAGTTATTCAGATCAGTTGAGCAAGCCATGTGCTTTTGTTGACATGGACAGCTGTGAAAACAGTGAGCCTGCAAAAGACCGCTGGCAGTGGAGTACACTGGACAACAAACAGGCTGATACCTTACCTGTATTAGTCTCTGACACACCTGGTGAAAGCTCAGTTGCATCTGATCACCTGCATAGTACCTCTCTTGGTTCAGATGGCCGTGATACAGGTGAACCACTGAATGATAGTCATCATCTGAACTTGCCAGCAGTTGAACCAGTGACTGATGTATTCAACTGTGAAACGCTGATAGATTCCTCAAGTGTAGTGCACAACATAAGCAGAGATGTCAACGAGTTAGATTCTGAAAATGTGAAGCCGAGAAGTCTAGCAGATGAAATTGTTGATAGTCAGAAGGAAACAAATACTGTTGTGACTGGTGCTGCTGATTGTAGCAGTCACGTGATGATTGACAGTGCAGTTTCTAGTGTTGATGCACTTTTTGATAGTCCAGCAGCGTCTGTTCTTGGAAATTCTGGTGATGATTTATACTGGGAAAACGGTAGTGAGCTGAATGTCTACATCCTGAGTAGTGCTTCTGATGTCACTAACAGATCTGTACCAGGTGACGATGTTGGTGGATCAACACTCAGTTTCTGTGCAAGTTCTGGATTGGATCTGGTTTGCTGTGACCGGTGTAGATCATCAGATGACAGTCAAGAAGAAAACAGAGAAGAAGTCCGTTCAGATATGAGTATGAAGAATGATACTGGCGACTGTGCTGTGGTGAACAACATGCAGACACTCGCTAATAATAAGTATGTCTTTGACAGTCCTCTGCCTTCATTGATTAGTGACACCAACGATTACCTCAAGACTTCTAAATCAGACAAGAGTGAAATAAATTTTGATTCGCAAAACTCGTTGGATTTGAGTGCTGCTGTTGTCATAGATAGCAACAGTGTAGCAGAATGTCTGAACACTGTGGCACATGATGTGTTGAAAATGGAATGCAGTGATACAGCTGATGAACAGAACAGGCAGGTATCTGCAGGCTCAGTAGCTGCAGTTACAGGTGAGGATGTGAGAGAAATAATTGTAGCCTCACAGAATGATGGGACAGTTGTTGAAACTGACGATGAGAGCAGTGTCCATTGTGAATGGTTGTCAGTCAGAAAGCACCATGTCTCTCAGAGTGATCAGATAGAACAGTTGGAGTTAAATGATAATAATGAGGCCAGTCACATGAAAGACAGAAGCAGTTCAGATGATGAACAGATAAATGTCATAGAGGAAAACGTGCCGGTGACGACTGTGGAATCCTTGATGACAGCTGAACTGGCAGTCAGTGAAGATCATGATCAGCTGTTGAGTTGTGATACTGCATTGCAGAAAGATGATGGTTTAACTGATGGTGAGCAGACTTGCATGAAGTCGTCCAACAATGATGATGATCTTGATAAAGCTCTTTGTCCATGTACAGTTGCAGACACTCAGCTTGTTGCAGAAGTGGTTAGGGATGCTACTGACCCAGTTGATCACTTACCATCTGGGTTTGTTAACGTTTGGCAGAACAGTACAGATCTGAGCACAGTCACGGTGTTTTCAGATGAGAGAACTGTTACAGATCACCAGGAAGAGCGTGTGAAACATGATATTATGAGTCAGCATCAGTTCCAAGCTGCAGGCCTGTGTGGTGATGATGTAAGTGATGACTTGTTGCAGTCTCATGAGTTGCATACTGTTGTCATTGATGGAGACAGAATAGAGGGTTCAGTTTTATTTCCCACTGCTGTTGAGGGAATTAATTCCAGCATTGTTAATACCAGTTTTGATACAAAGAATTTTATGATAGCAGATGTGGATGCTGATGTGTTGAGGCAGATGAAGCCACAGACACTGAGTGTGTTGGACAGTCACCAGTTCACTGTTGGATCAGTCAAAATTCAGCAACTTATGCATTTTGCTGATGATCCGCTCCTGACTACCATAGACCAGGCTATTGTGTTGCCACACAGTGACTGGAGTGTTCTTGTTGAAGAAGAAACTGATGATGCTGACATGGTGATAGCTGCTAATGCCAGTAACATTGCTGTTACTGATACAGCAGGAGATACCAACGTGTCTAGAATGGCTGACGTTCCTGTCAGCAGCAGTACAGATTGTGGATTGAAGAATGATACAGCTGGTGAGGTAGTGGGTTTGCTGTGTGAAACTGCTGGAGATATCAGTAATCCAGCAGTATTCGGGCTGTGTGTTGACAGTGTCGATGATTACACTGACAGTGTTGTAGCAGGTGTTACTAAGTCAGCTGAGACTAGTGTCCCAGAGCCTGACAGTGTACCTGACATAAGTGAGACTAGCATCTCAAAGCCTGTCAGTCTGTTTGGCCTAGGTAAAACTACTGTCACAGAGCCTGTTACTGTACCTGACCCAGGTGAGACAAGTATCTTATTACCTGTCTGTGCACCTGCCCTGGGTGAGACATATATCTCACAGACTGCCAGTGTACCTTACACAGGTGAAACTAGTGTCTTGACACCTGAGCTTCTCAGAGCACCTGACTCAGGTGAGACAAGTATTTCAGAGCCTGTCAGTCTATATGGCCTCGGTAAAAATACTGTCTTAGAATCTGTTACTGTACCTGACCCAGGTGAGACAGATGCCTTACATTCCATGTGTGTACCTGCCTCAGATGAGACATGTATCTCACAGCCTGTTTGTGTACCTGATCAAGGTGAGCTTATCATTCTACGAGACCAAAGTGAGACTATTATATCAGAGCTAGTCAGTGCACCTGACTCAGGTGAGACAAGTATTTCAGAGACTATCAGTGTATTTGACCTCGGTAAAACTGCTGTCTCAGAACCTGTTATTGTTCCTGACCCAGGTGAGATAAGTATCTTATTACCTGTCTGTGCACCTGCCCTGGGTGAGACATATATCTCACAGTCTGCCAGTGTACCCGACACAGGTGAAACTAGTGTCTTGACACCTGAGCTTCTCAGTGCACCTGACTCAGGTGAGACAAGTATCTTATTACCTGTCTGTGCACCTGCTCTGGGTGAGACATGTATCTCACAGTCTGCCAGTGTACCTGACACAGGTGAAACTAGTGTCTTAACACCTGAGCTTCTCAGTGCACCTGACTCGGGTGAGACAAGTATTTCAGAGACTATCAGTGTATTTGACCTCGGTAAAACTACTGTCTCAGAACCTGTTACTGTACTTGACCCACAGAGGTTGACTGAATTGTCAAGCAGCTTGGAAGCCTGGAAGCTTGGTTTGAATGTTGTTTACTGTGGTGCTGCAGAAGAGCTACTGACAGCTAGTGATCAGTTTGCTGACACTGACACGGACACCAGCTTGGCACCTGCAAGCGTTGACACATATGGCACATCGGTAGTGGTAAGTGTGACAGAGGAGACGACTGCCATATTGAGTAATGCTGCTGCTGCTGCTGCTGCAGATACTTCTCATAACTTCACCATCTTACAGGGCACCGAGTCTGTAGTTTTGAGTCCGTCACCGTCTCCTGGTGACATACCTGCTCAATTAGGAAGCTTTGAAGCCAAAACTGATGAAGTAGAACACACAAGCTCGGATGGACATAATGATACAGACTGTGTTGCTGAGACTGGTGCGTTGCTTCGACCACCAGGCAGTGATGTCACCGTGTCCGTCACCAACAGAGCATTGAATATGAGGTTGGGAAAGCTGGAAGAGGATGTAATTGAGCAGGTGGCTGGTGCTAGTGATAATGTTGAGCAGAGTTCTTCAGACTACATCCTGACTGACAGTAAAGTGACCAGCACTGCTGCTGTCATGAATAATGTCGGCAGTGTATGTGCAGCTGAAGTCATGTTTTCTATAGCAGATGATGGCTCTGCTGATGAGAGCAAGTCTTCTACACAGGAGCCAGCAAACAGCCAAATAGTTGTTGCATACCAAACTGAATTCAGTGAATTTCTGTCACGTGAACTAGATGATGCTATGTCAAGGAATGTTTGTAATTCTCCCTCTGCTGAAAACAATCCACACGATAAGGATGCTGGTTGTCGAGACACGGAAAGCATTACCGACAAAATGAATACTGACGATGAGGAAATTGCTGCTGATAATGAGAAACATGCAACTGAGAAACAGCAATGTGTGTCAGTTGAAGATGACTGTGCTGCGTCAGTAAGAAAACTGAATGCAGACTATGAGGATCAACTTATTGCTGCTAGTGATACTGTTGTAACCAGTACATGCTGTGCTGCATATGTTGAGAAGAACTTAGATGTCTTCATTAAAAGTAGTGAGACAGCAGTTGATGGAACATCAGACAGGAATGAAATTGGACAGGAATCACTTCAGCTTGTCAACACTGCTAATAGTTTTGTGCTTAACACCGGCCTACACTCAGCTGAGGATACTTCAGAGGTTAGAAATAATGTCTCTGATGATTCGACAACAAATGGGATGAAACCTGTGACTGGTGACTTTAGAGCCTGTAATGCAGTGGACAGCCATGTAATATCACCAGTAGATAGTGCAGTTGCTGTGCCATTCGGTAGGAGTTTCGGACTACCAGTGTCAGATTTGGAGCCAGTCTTGTCTTGTGAGAATCATGTGGTGAATGGGTCATCATTAGCTGTCACACAGGTGACAGTGGTAACAGCTGAAGATACGACAGTGGAAGATGTCTTGCAGAAGAAATCCAGTAACAATATGTTCCATGACTGTATCAACTGTAGTTCTGTTGATGACAGTCATGACGTTGCTGTGTCACCCAGACCCAGGTATGGTCGTGAGGCTGTCGATAAAGTGACTGTGACAGTTGAGAATAAGAATGGCAGTGCAATAATGAACACAGTTGTGTCAATGAAGCCTGTTTCCTGCCTGCAGTCTGCCAGTTATGACGGCAGTAGTCACAGCTTTGTCGCTGGAATCACATGTGTGACTGGTGCACAGGGTTTGGCAGGCAGCTGTTCAGCTGTGAGTCTTACTTCTACTACAGACAGCAGAGAAACTGACGATCAGCAGCTACGGTCACTAACTGATGATAGACCTGCTGTGAGCCCAAACTCACAGACTGTGATACACTCTACTGAAGCACAAGCTGCTGGTAGTGAAGGTGTTGTGGCTCAGAATGTGATGAGTAGTGTTGTGGATGGACGTGAACATGCTGCGAGTGTTAGCCAAGATGATCAGCTGAATGCTGTTATGTCTGTAAGTGCTAGTGACACTGGTACTCATCAGCTGCCTGGAACTGGTAATGTCACGTCTGTAGATGCCTTCACAGTTGGCGAGTCTGATCAGAGTCCAGTACTGTATGGTCATGATCCAACATCATTAGGTTCATTTGAGGCTGGTCCTGCCCTGTTGGACACTGATCAGATATTCTCTGATAATGTCACTAGTTTATGCCGAGAGAGTCATGGAAATGCATCAGTGCTATCAGAGAGTGAAGACGTGGAACAGATGCTGACAGTGAACTTGGCTTGTGCGACTGCAGATGATGAAACTGCTGCATTGAGTGACAGTAAAGAGACAGGCACTGCAAGTGCTGCCGTGTTAGAGTCAGCCGATGACGTTGTTGAAAACAGCATTGTGACCACTGCTGTGCCTCATAAACAGAAGAGAGACGATGGATGTGATGAAATGGCTGAAGACAGTGCTGTATATGATAGGTGGTGGTTTGAAGGTGATGGAAGACAGCGTCAAGAGTCACACCAGGAAATTGTCAGTAAGCAACTGGCTGATGTTGGACAGACAACTACACAAGTAGTACTTCATGGTGAAATATCAAGAGACCACCAGGCTGGTCATGGTGAATTTAGTGAACTTATGTTGTTATCTGATGTGTGTGACAAAGACAGACCACAACAGCCAGCCAGTGGACCAGCAGCTGACACTGATACTTATGTGGCAGCAGAGGATGATGGGATTGTTGATGGGCATGTTATTAGCAACCTCCATGTGCAGGCTCCTGTTGTAGTTGATTTACCAGAATCAGCTCGTCAGCAGGTTGCTAGTCTGCACAACGTGCCAGTAACAGGTAACTATGTATTACTGTCTGCCAGAGAGAGAACTGAGTGTCTTCTGCCTGCAAGTGTCGATAGCAGTGCTGAAGAGAATGACGTACCAACTAGCAGTGTCTTCTCTGACCAGTTCCATGCAGTGAAATCACTTACTGATGCTGATGTTGTACAAGAGATGGAAGCAGACAACGTTGCTGTGGTTTCTGATGTTGATCTTAGCTTCATCCAGGTTGATATGACGTCACTTTCTGTTAAGGACACCAGAATCATCAGCATTACAAGGTCTTACCAATCGTCTGGCACGTCTGACGTCCTGTGTCATGGTGCTTGTGGAGTGTTGGAAGGTACAGGTGATGTGGGTAGAACAGCAAATGACGTGACAGAGGCTGTGGAACAACACAGCGTCTATCTGCCACTCCCAGCTGGTCTGCATCTCGACCACAAAGCTAATGCTGTTCATACAAACCAAACCAAAGTTGGCAACAGAACTTCTGCCATCTTTGAAGACAGCGTAGACAGTGAGGAAGATGTTGATGCTTGCAAAGATGTAGTAAGTAAATGGAGCTCTGCTATGTCCTGTACTTCAACCAGAAATGATCCATTTCTCTGTGTAAACGATCATGTGGCAAACGTAAACAGCACCTTAGTAGAACAGCTAGCCGTGACTGACTTTAACATGTCCACATCTGATGATACAACAGATGCCAACAGCATTGATGATATTCAGATCGCATGCACTGTTGACAGTGAGAACTCAGACACAGTGTCTACAGGCTTGAATATCCCTGATGAAGAGAAAGGCACTCTTGGCAGTGTAATTGGTGTTAGTGCTGATGTGATGTCTGCAAATTCAGGGGATCAGAGTCAGCTTGCAGACAGTAGCTGTGTCAAAGCGTCGGTGAATGTTGTTGATCTGCCACTCTTTGCTCATGTTCATACCAGAGATACTTGGGGTGAGTCTGGCACTGAAGTGATGGTAGAAAGTAACCAGACTGTACTGTTGCCAAGTGTCGAGTTCGCTTATAACAGTTACCTCAGTGCTGATGTGGTAGCACGGGAATTATGTGACGTTGAACTCAATGCCAAAGAGATGTCCAGTCAGATGCAGCTGCAGCAGGCTGTCTCGTGTCCATCACAAACTGAGGGTGTGAGAACAGGCAATAAGCAGACGTCTGGAGATGGGACAGAGTCATATCAGTCCTTGGTACCACACCAAGCCAGACAGTTGGCAGTGTCTTCTGAGCACTTGTCAGACCAGTTCAAGTCTGTTGTCAATCGCAGAGTGCAAAATCCAAGAAGGTTAGGCTCCAAGAAGACAGTTTGTAAGCTGTCAGACACCGATGTGCTAGGAATTGATCTTGAACCAGAGAAACAGTGTAGAAGTGTAGAAGCCTCATCACAGCAGTCACTTGATGTTGAAATTGTCATGAGTGGCCACTCAACGATCGGCCTGGGTCGGTGCACCGACTTCGAATATCAGTCAATTGGTCTGCAGCCGATTGGCACTCAGCGGCCACGGTTCACACGTGGCCCAGAGCAGGTGCTGCGTGACGACGTGACTGAGTTATATCCTGAGAGTTTCTCACATAGCACTCTTGACATTGAAATCAGACCACAGAATAGAACCAGTTCACGAGAGATTAGAACTGAGGAGCAGACAGCTGTGTACCCACATGACAATCAGCACATCACTGCTGCTGCTGCTGGACCAAGTCGAGATGATACTAGGACATATAAAACAACTGCAGTAAGTGGTGGTGTCACACATCGAGAAGTGAACGACAGAATTGTTACCGAAGGAAAACACAGTCAAAATGTTTTGAGAGATACAAATGACATCAGGGATACTGATAGACTACAATTGGCAGTGGGAGGTAGATCGTCTGTATTTAATGATAGTCTTACCGAAGCCTTGGACTTCATGTTCAACAGTGAACGTTGTCACATGACAAGCTCACCTGTTGGTGAGGCCAGTGCGTGTGTTTCACAGTCCCATAATGCATCACAGCATCGCATTCGTCGTTCTCAGATTTACGACCTTGATGGACTCGACATATTTCGCTGCAGATCACTGGAGAATATGAACTTGTCAGTGGACCGAGCTGAACGTCAGCCTCTGCGTTCATACTCTGACATGAGCATCGTTCCTGCTCATGGAAACTGCCGCCGGAGTCGAAGAAGATATCAACCTATCTCTGCCAACTCCAGCTTATCAAAGAGTGACCAGGAACTGTTGGGTAGCACTAGTGTGCTCTTTGAAGATCTTCTGCCAAACTTCATGGATCTACCATTCTACTCGTCGTTAGATGGTAGTGGTTCAGAGACTGATGAGGATAAACTGATCAGAGGTGAGTTTGAGCAGGTTAATTTTCTTCCATGTTATCATAACTTGCCATCCACGTTCAGACAAGCAGTGGACATTGGGAACTCAGAAGATCATGGGTATGATCCTACAGTGAGCATTACAAGACCTAATGTTGATGGGGAAACTTCACATCATGAAGATGAGAGAATACATCATCAGCACAGTGATAATAATTTTTTTGGAATGCCATTTTGTCAGACTGCAGCTCTAAGTGACTTTAGTCAGCCATTTGTGATCCCAAATGGCCACAGAAATCCGGTGGATATAGTAGATCACAAAATGAGTGAAGGTGCAGTGGAAAGGACGCAATCTCTGGACAGCATAACATACGTGTTTGTTGGACATGGTGCCAGCAGCCTTGAAGCAGTCACAGATAATCAGTCTGGCATGATACGATTTTCATCCGAGCCGTCGTCATATGTCTGTGAAGACACTGTGGACATGCGACATCATATGCCTGTACATTCACATGTCTGTGGTGTGTTGACAGAGTCTTTGTCTGATAGTTGCTTGCTGTCGCCTGATGCAGAACATGCCATTTCAACCCATCGATCGCCGTTATATTCTGATGTACGTCACCAGGTCACTGAGAACGGCAAGTTTTCTGAAGAGTTCAGTTCGGATGCACGTCAGCTGGTACTCAGCACTCCACTCTCCAAACTGAGACGTAATGATTCATGTGTGCAATCGTCGGATGAAGTAGAACTGTCCAATGATGATGCATTGTTGGCAGCTTCTATTTACAGTGAGACTGCTGTTCAGACTAGGGAGTCTTGGCAAGAAAGATCCTCTGAACAGCAGACTTTGTTGTCAGTGTCTTGTGTTGACAGAAGTTGGCTCGAAGCACACACACAAACAGGTCAGAGTTATGAGCTGCATAATAGTTGTGACAAACTTCAGCTGACACATGGCAGTGATGGCTTGGGTAAAATTAGCATGTCTTCAATGCATGATGACAAATCTGGAACTACTGTTGAAAGGGCTCTGGTGGTGAAATCAGATACATTGGAAGCTCCTATAATTGTGGCTGGGGAGTTTCATTCAAGTGATGTACACTCAGAGGATATGCTGCATACAGAAGACCGATCTATGCCAGGTGAGGAACATTTGGACATTAGTGCATGTAGACTGATGCCAAGGTTAGATGAAGAAGATGGCAGTCATCAAATCATGAAGAAGAGCCATAGCATTCATAATGTGATGCACGGTGATGTATCACCGAGAGTTTGTGGCAGTCAATCTCTGCCATACAAGATGGACGATCAGGGCTTGTCATTTGCTGAAAAGACTGTGCAGTCATCATCTGGTCGAACCATTGAAACCCAAACTTATCCCGAGACACGAGTTATTGAAACACAAACTTCAAATGAGTGGGAGACTTGTGGAACAAATTGGCATAAACTGGAAGATGGAAACCAGGACTGTGCTGGGATGAATGTCTGCAGTTCATTGTCAAGCCCAGAGTTGCATGAATCGCCAACAGACAGGCTGAGAAGTGAATGTGTGTCTCGCATGTTGCCTGGAGCTGGTATTGTCAGTTCTCAAGTAGTGACACAGACTGGTTTCAACACACCAATTACAACCACATCTCATTCCAGTCTCCAGTGTGTCTTACCTTTGGTTGTTGCCAGTGCTTATTCCGGTTTGTGTGATCCACCAGTGACAGCTGCCATTCGTGCTTCAGCTGACCAGCCACACTCCATGTTATCACTGACACCAGATTTTCACAGCACTGACACTGCTAATGTGTGGAGCGGCAGAAAGTCTTCAGACACCACAAGTCCCAGGACTGAATTGTTGTGTAGCCACACCACAGCTCATGATGAATACAGTACTCAAACAACTACAGGTGATAGCTTACCAAATGCTCATCCAACATTATCTGGCATTGAGTTATCAGGATATCAGGGGTTAGTTGGTACTGCTTACAACAGCACTTCAGTGACCAGTTCCGTAGTTATGTCCACCTCCACTGACTGGACTTCTGGTCTTCCCAGCACACGAACAACAGCTAGTGACATACCTTTGTTGGTAGTGAGTACAGTGGGTGGAAGTTTGCAACAGTCTGACACACTTCTTGATTCAGTTAACCTTGGTTCGTGTAGCAGTGCCTCTGGTCGTCAAGACAGAACTGCCAACAAACCAGGCACATGTCACAGTGGAAGTAGAATGTCAGATGCTAGCACTACACAGTCTGCATCAAACACACTGTCACCAGAGTCCAACAGTGATATGGAAATGACCGCAAGCCAAGAGTCCCGGAGAAGTGGAACTGAAGAAGTCAATAGTGATGGTCAGAGTAGGATCGATAGAATTCTGGAGAAGTACAGAATGAAAAGGACGGCAGATACAAACCGCAATGAACGTGTGGGACTCGAGAGCGATGCCTCTTCAGCTCGGTTTTCACTGTCTCGTCTCCGTTCACAAGCATCGTCGTACAGCTACGCAAATGACTCTGGCATTGTCGACAGCCAGCAGAGTCTGTCTCCGTTGACAAGGACTTTGTTGGGATATGGCGAAATGAGCTGTGATAAATCTACGACCACGAAATGTAGTAGAAGAGTCACTGCCGGATTGGACAAAGAACTGGAAAGGCTGCATCAAGAACGCCAACTGATCATCGACATGCTTGCTGAGGAAGTAATACCATCTAGAATCCAGGTGGAATTGATAGAGGCTCACCTGAGCTATCTCATGGGCCAGACAGATGCATTGTTGCTGCGTGTTGATGAGCCGCTGAACTCACGACATCACGATGTACATGGAGTTGATTTCCATGCTTTCTGCCAAGCAAGGCTCGAGGCCTCCCAGAGGCACATTGAGACTCAGATTCAGCAGCTGGAAAGAGTTGGAAAAGAGGCTGACATGAAGGCTGCCCAACTGGCTGCAAATTTGCACCATAGTGTGCCAAGATATAGAGCAGCAGATGTTGGAGAGCATCATTGTCCATCAGATTCAACAGTCTCTCATCATTCTTTGAGAACTTGGTCTCCAAGTCAACGAGAACAATTTCTTTTGGGTATCCGACAAGAGATAGTGTCAGCAACATCTGAGCCGGTATCACAAGTCCGCTGCAGCAACAGCAGGTGGCCCACTCCGAAGTTCCGGCGTCCTTGGACAAAGAAAGGACACCTGTCGGCACACTGGTCATTACTTGACCTCGGTCCAGATCACTCAGTAGATCGTGAATGGCGTCCGTCATCGCTGACAGCCTCACCTGCCACGTCTGTGCGGCAGCTGGATCGCCGACGACACAGCACTGTTGTGTCAAGTACAGTCAATGATGAGATAGACTCGCTGCTGGCAGAGTGTCGAGAGGCCCGCCAACGAGCCAGGGTTGAGATCGGCCGAGCCATGGACGCAATACAGCAGTCTTCTCCAGCGTGGACAAGCTCACCACTGAGCTCTCGCAGGTACGTTATTAGAGCTTTATAATTAAAATCACATTATCTGCCATCTTGATTTGACTATGTCCTATTTGCCGAACACATATTGTGTTATTTCTGTTAATCAAGAAAAGAAATTAAAACCATCTGTTTTTTTCATAACTGAACCAAATTAAAAAAACGTAATTGAAATCATCACAGTTCTATTCTTGTACCTTTCACGTCTCTGTATTATGTATAACGGTTATCAAATTGTAGCAGTGAGTTTTTTGTTTCTGTGTATTTCATTTCTTCTGCTAAATAAAATAAAGTTGGATTTCTTTTTGGTTAGCCTCTGCTGAATGTTATTTCGTCAGTACATGCTACATGTGTTTGTTTATGCTTGTTCTTAGGCATCTTTCGTTCAGTTCATCACGACTGCTAGATCATGACTGTGACGTCCTGGCTGGAGGCTCGCGTTGGCCGTATAGTTTCTCTTCAGCATCTTCTGGTAGACTAAATGGTTGGCATGCTGAAGTTGCTGAGACTCTTCTCGCATCTACAAGTGACATGGATTCTCGGTGGCGTCATTCGTCGAACGATAGCAGCGATGCAATACACACTGGTGACTCGAGATTTTACCGCAACCGACTAGCGCCTTCGCCAGTGTAGCCAGCTGCGAGAGAACCGTTAAGACATTCCGACCCGCACAATTCATCTGACTTTATAATGCCACCTTCTTCAAACCTTCACTGATGAAGTGTTTTAGATGTATTTAAGTAGCAAATCGTTCACGGAGGTACGTTTAAAACAGGAGTTTACTGTAGACTAGTCAGTTTGTATGTTAGTGAAGGTCATAGGTTTTCGTCAAAAATTTATCTGTGTAATTGCACATAATCAAACTAACTTTTGTGCATGTTGCTTTAGCTGAGTATACAGTAAGGAGGGTACCGGTATATAAGTCATAATTGTCTCTGTTGACTGCCGTGCTGATGTTAATTTTTGTAGTTTAATTATTTTGTTGACACCATTGCGCCATATTTCTACTAGTCTGAGGCTCCGTCGTGGTCTAGTCTCCGTCCTGAATAATTTATTATTGTGACAGTATTTCCGTTCGATTGCTTCACTTCATTTTGATGTTGATGAGTCAACGTACATTTTTCTGTTAAATTTTATCGTTAGTTGAGTAGTCCAGTATAGTTCTGCATTAAACTGTTCTATGTAGCGTGTATGTTTGGACTGGTAGCACTGTGTAACTGAAGGCCTAGCTGTACTGGTATTTAGTACTTTCACAATGTCATCAGTCCCACTTTAGTGCCTTTATGAATCCATCACCGATGTAGCCTTGTACTTGCATTAACTGATGTAGTTGAAAGTCGCACTAGTTTCATGTCAGCTGAAAGCTGTCGCTGATCTGATGTGTCTCTAGAAAGCCTTATTCGTCTGTGATAAGAATCGATCTGTTTACTACATCTTTTGCAGCACAGCAAGGCAGTGTCTGGCATTAACGTGTCTTGTTTAGTAGTGTATTTATTATATGAAAGAAAGAACCGGTTTTTATACCTGCTGTTGCCTTCGGTCGTCGTGGTTTTGTCACTGATGAACTGTGCCTCACTTTGAGCTACTGTTGAGATGATGTGTGAGTTGTGTATGTTGTGGTCCATCTGTATATAATCGATGTTCTACTTGTAATTTGTTGAGCCAGAAATCTTGTTATTTTTTGCATTTTTAGTTACCAACACAATTTTCATTGGCATTAGAGGTTCTACAATAATGTACCGTATAGATTGACGTTTTACTTCTTCCTTTCTTACTTAATTAGTTACTTGTTGAGATGGACCATGAGTTGATTGATGAAGCTGTGTAAATATGTTTTTATTGGTCATTATTGACTCGCCATGGAGTGAACGTTAAGTTTGTAGTAGTGTAGGACTTTAGATTTCATAGATTTTGATTTTTCGATTTCATTTTCCATGTTTTCTGTGATGCCAAATCTAACGGAACTATGTACTTCAATGCCAGATTACAACCAACGTCTTCAAAGCCAACACGGAATCCATAAAAACCGGAAATACTCTACTATGTTTGATTTCTGGACGTTGGTCTTCATACGTTTAGGTCGAACGTCGGTCCGTTGGCTTTGGCACCCCAGAAAACACGTTTGGAATGTCAAAATGCCTTGTTCGATACCATAGTTATGACCATTTCCGGTTTATGGTTATTGCAGATTTTGGGTGGCATATTTCATTTTTGACGATCGTTATCAGGCTATGTCGCCTATAGTAGTGTAGAACTCTAGTGATGACTGATGTCTAATACTGATGCTGTATTTTCATTTGTGCCTATCAAATTCTAGACATACAGGTTGGTGATACGTTATCATTATTTTGATCAGTTTGCGAGTTGTCAACAAATAGCAATTAAAGGGGTTGACGTTGGCTGAAGTCAGAAGGGATGAGTTATACCGCATCAACACCGGGAATTAGCCTAAGTGTGGAATTGATTGGCATTTTAGTTGTATTTTTAAAGATCGTAGACATAATTGTGAGAGAGTGGCAGGGATGTTAAGGTCTCGAGACCAACGTGGTATTGAGACCACTTTTTTGGCCTCGGTGTCGGTCTGATAGTGTAGTCAGTCTCAGTATCAATCTCGTTCTCGTGAAATTCTGTTCTCGGTCTCGTGAGCTGGTCTCGAGGTCTCTAATTGATCGTTGGCTCCTAAATGCTAAGCAAGTTATTTAGCCAACGTGCTAAAATGATGACTAGGTAAATATTTGTGCAATATTACCGCTTTTACCACTCGTCCGGACTTGTTACTTACTTACTTACTGAACTTAGTTACTGGCGCCAATTCACTTCCTGTTTGTAACTTTGTACGTTTTGATTACTTGTTTTCATCAAAATCTCTGAATCATCAGCATCTTGTTCTTTTATGCATTTGACTAGACTGGTATCGGTCTCCTTGGTATTGGTCTTGGTCTTGGTCTCACTGTCTTATGATCTCATTAACATCCCTGAAAAGTGAGCTGTGTCAGCCCCTGTGGACGGGGCTGTCATGTACTAGATGAGCAATGAGACTGTCGAAGTATCAAGTGGACCGTCTCAACCATCTCACCTCGTCGACTCGCACCGTGATTGTGATTTGTGATGATAGGCCTGTCCCTTTAACGCCCATTGTTGCCATATCGGTACAGCTACAAAGCATCCTGTGCTAGACAGGGTTAAGCCGTCATTTGTAATTTTTGACATCCGGGCACTGTGATCACTCTGATGCTCAGGCCCTGAGCGCAGAGTGCCCGGATGTCAAAAATTACAAATGATGGATTAACCCGGTCTAGCACAGAATGCTTTGTAGCTGTACCCATCCATATGGCAACAGTGTGTGTCAAAGGGATATTATCGCTAAAAATATCGTCATTTTTATAATACACGTTTCGTGCGAAATTGTTAGTATACTGTTCGTCGATTACGTCGTGTTGCTTTGGTTCATGTTCACAGTTATTCGGCCTGATTTTCTGTTCTGGTGTTTCTTTGCACATTGCAAGTGGTAATAACAGTGGTAACGTAATAGTTGCCTACCAGATGCGGCCGCACCTGACCCGGAAGTCCAGATATCGCCATCATATCGGTCCTCAAAACTTTTCTAAACGGCTCTTGAATGAATCGTGATCGTAGTTCTTCTTAAATTCTCTACATAGAGTATTATAATAATGATAATTCGAACGATGAAGTGTTTACAGTTCACTAAAAAGCTAACGATCGATGGCCAGCTTCGTCTCCCGCATGTTACCGGAAAAAAGTAGGCCTAATGGAATGAACTGAAACTAATGAAAAAGTATCGCTAAATCCGTCATTACGCCGATCATCTGACTGATTTTTTCTCTGTCTTGATGTAGAAGTTGTAGTGTTGATTGCCAATTTTGTCACATAGTTTTACAAGTTGCTGTACATGTCAACGTAACGTTGTGTAAATGTTATGTTTATTGTTTTATAGAATATTATAAGTGTTACTGCTATGTTAGGCCTGTTATTGCAGCAGCTGCTGCTGCTACTGCAGCTGCTGTGAAACGTCACTTGTTGAGTTGCTGTCGCCTAATTCACTTCACAGATAGCAGAGCGTAATTCCGTCAGATATTGTCATCACATCACAACATCGTCTGCAACGCGCGAACGCTGGCTAAATGGCGAACTTTTCCGCGGTGTCTAATAACTGGGCATTTTTAGTAAAGAATTGCTAAGAAGGTATTAGAGATTAAGGTGATATGCAAGTTAGCTTAAATGGAAGGAAGTATGTAAGCTTATTAGGGCCTATTGCTGGTATCGCTGGGCTTCTCAGCAGCAGTTGGACGACTTTTCGTTGTTACGTATTAGGCCTACTGTTATTTTTGTACTGTTTTGCATTTTCAATAGTATATATCCTGATGTTAAAAACAGGTGATAGAACGGCTAGAGCTCATCCTCACCGGTAGTATGGACTGGAAAAGGTGCCCAGGGTAGCACCGCATTTACCCCGAAGTCTGTCCGCTAAGAAAAGAACCTTGTGATTATTAAATTTATTTCTTGACGCTTAGTAAACCAGCCAACAACAGTAGATCGCTTCAATAGGATGGATGAATATCCATTGTCTGTTTCCATAGTCGAATTGCTAGTTGTTAGTAGCAGGTAGAAACAAGAAGAAAGCATCCGGCGAATGAACATTACGAAAAATACGACGTGGTAATCGTTATATCTTGCACCTAGGCGTGCGAATTCACCAGTCTGACAGACGTCAAGGCAGCCTGATCCTACGTAGGTCTGTTGTAGGCACGATTTGCAGCCAGATTCAGTACTGCGGTGCTGAACCGGTTAGACCTACTGCTGGTTGTGGACGATGAGTCGCCGGTCTCGTACGGCGACAGAGAGACCGAAGCCAGACTTTCACTGTCTTCACGTCGACTCACAACGACTGAACCTCCGCCGCCGCCGCTGATTCGGTTGTCGATGTTGCTCGTCAAGGCACCGTCGTAATTGCACTCCAGACAGGCGTACACGACGGCAGCGAGTCCCGCCGTGAAGACGACGATCCAGGCACGAATTACAAGACACAGCCAGTCGGAGGTGAGGACTGCTAGCGTCGCCCCGACGCTGTCCCAGAGATTGGCGTGCAGAAGGGCCGAGTCAAGCCGATCTCGACCGAAGAGTACCGAGTAGATGCTGCAGACGGCGGTGCGTAGGACGCCGGCCACGGCGCCATTCATTAGGCACCAGACGGCGATCAGTGTAGCATCGTGGTCGGACGACTTGCTCTGCCACGTGAGAGTGCTGGCGACGATGAACATGGCAGCCAGAAGGCCGGCAAGGACGATCATACGACGCCGGATGAAGTGGGTGGTCACGAGGCCAGTGAGCAGACTCGTAACGATGAACGCGCCGCGTTGATAAGCCGTGCCGTGGCCGTTCATGCTCACGACGGAGTCACAGCCAGCGAACGACTACACACGTACACAACTTCTCATTTTTCCAGCGAACAAGCCAGGGAGTTCGTATTTGATAGATGAACAATTTGGCAAAAGGCTACATCACTCATATGGGGTGTATTTGGGACCTCATTTTGGGGATATGGGAGGTCGTGCGTGGTCAGTGACGGTACCTGGTGGTCTCGGTGGCACAACTGGTAGCGCGTCGGACTCACGATCGGAAGGTCGTGGGTTCGATTCCCACTAACGCAGTGTGTTTCAT
>Ga0056114_1000119_pt1 | contig 20771 bp, 9 predicted proteins | sample WorMetHERISLAND1_FD_77005 | JGI IMG/M metagenome (GOLD analysis project Ga0056114, IMG submission 77005) | Marine gutless worms symbiont microbial communities from Max Planck institute for Marine Microbiology, Germany - Olavius loisae HERON... ...
TCGCGCACCCTGTGAAAGAGGATACAGACATTGCAGGGGTGTAGCACTTCCTGTAAGACTAAAGTTATTTATGACAAGCTGTAGCGGGCCATTTCAGCTTGATTTAGTGGTTTGATTTGCACGTGTGAAAATTCAAGTGCTAATAGTGGCTGACTGGAATTAAAAGCTCAGATTTACTGGACGGCTGAGACACAGCACATGCAGTATCAACGGGCAGTGGCAGTTGCATGCTTGAGCTGCAGCCAGTCCGCTTAGGTCAGCGACCTACATTATTAAACATGTAGATTGCGACACGCCTGCCACGTCACTGTAGCGGCCCAGCACACTGCTGCAGCCAGCCAGCCAGCCAGCCGGCTGGTATAGGCCTACTGCCTACGGTCCCACCGACCGACCCATTGCCTGAGGTCACCGCAGCAAAAGTCTAGGCCTACATGCACACATTTTTAGAAAAACGGCATTATTTTCGTAACGAAGACCCCTATAGACATAAAACCCAACACATGTCTTGCACATGGTTGGCAAGCGTATGCGTGCAAAATTTCGCCATCGTACGACGTGGCGTTTAGAAGGAGATAGGTCTAGACAAAATAAACAAACTCTCAAATATCTAGCAGATGCCCTAAAAAGTATATGACGAATGTGAGAAAAATGACTGCGATAATCATGATAGTCAAAACTTGCCACGTTGACGCATTCTTGTCAAATTTCAGCGAGTGTCTCGGCGCTGTTCATTCATTCATTCGTTCATGTCTGTCTTTAAAGAAAAAGCTGACAAACGCAACTTCTGACAAAAATGTGACGTAATCGCAAACGGACAAAATTCCTATAGCAATATTGCTCTGAACACAGCTTCGCTATGCGGGCGTGCGATAAAAATTGGCAAGCCGGTAGGAAGTGACAGTATTTGTTATGTGCAACAGTGAGAGGCGTGCTCAATGAGTGACGTCATATCGCAAATCTCTGGGCGTGCTGCGGACAAAGACGACTGTCACTGACAGACGCAACAGTTGGCTACCGCGTAGTAACAGTATTCTGCTGTTTAGTACAAGTATAGGTGCTGCGACATGCGACCCTCCAGCATAATCACAGATTATCACAGAAAAACGAAGCATTTCCGCTGATGAAATGTATTTGAAGATTTGTGTAGAATGGGCCGTTAATCATTTCTGTCTTAGTTTGACATAAATCGATCCACTTTTGACGAAGGTGTGCGCGAAAAACGATTTTTACATTATGGTTTCCAGTGACCTTGACCTTCGATCTTTGACCTTTAGACCTAAAATTTGCTCCCATACTTGCTGTCGTCAAGCGCTATGTTTTCATTAAATTAGAAGCTCCTATATAACTTTCAGATTTCGACAAAATCGGAGGCACTGAAGGACAGACGGACAGACGGACGGGGTGCAACACTTAATGCGTCCTCCTACAGTGAGGGCCGCATAATAAGCTGTTTCAGTCTTATTGTACTAGTTTACACGGATGTGAGCTCTGGGGCTTGGCGTGTGATAAGATGGCTGATTTTTGTACTGCATGGAGGAAGGGTGTTAGAACAGTGTGGAATGTGCCAGCAGATACGCACTGTTATATCTTTCCTTTACTGTACGAATGTCTTCCTGTGTACGATGAGGTCTGCAGGCGTTCAATAAACTTTCTGCGTAGATGCATTTCACACAGCTGCAAAGTCGTTCGACGTGTTGCTAATTACGGTATTTATCATGGACGTTGTGACTCGCCTGCTGGCCGGAAAGTATTACATTGTGATTGCATGCGCCTATACAGCGCTACAATGACTGATGTTTTGTCTCCGAAGTTTGAGAGCCTATTGTCTGCGAGTATGTCACAAGATTTTCTATTCACGGGCAACAATCGGTCGATCTGTTGCACGGATGCATTATTATTCGTGACAATGTTTTTACTTTGCCTGATTTTATACTGTGGCCGATATTCAGTGCATTGTGTACTGCTCTGTGTACGAACTTTAACCATTATTTTTCTGTGATCCGCAGCTTGTACTGTCTGCATTTTGAACTGATACAGTGTGGATCTGCGTAGACATTTCGACCTCCACACGCTGTTGAAGGACACGACGTGACGTTTGGTCCGTCGGTCGATCGGTCGTTAAACAAATGTTCTCATGCACACTGTCTGCGTCATACGTGACTGAAGATGACATGACGTGCGTGTCGTTAGACTTGGTCACGATCGCTGCGCATTCGAGTGACAACGGAGAGAGAATGAAGACAAAAAGCTACCAGACAGCAGCAGCAGCAGCACAGAACATCTCATCAATTCACTTGGACATTATTGTTCAGCCGACGACGTGCCGAATACTGCGTACATGACTCACATATAGACTCACAGTCACAATATGTCGATACGAGGCTTCATTAGTGCTTCAAGTCTGTCGGTGACCGAGCTTTCTCGGTCTCCTCTGTTGTGTCTGGAACGGTCTGCCACACATCACATCACGAGTGGACTTGACAGTTGGTTGCCTTCTCTGCAGACGCATCTCTTAAGACGCTGCTGGTCAAGTGATTCTCAAGAAAATTAGTAAAATTGGTGCCACCAGCTGATGTCAGATTTTAAGGCTAAAATGCACCGAATACAATCCGCTGGGGCTCCGCCCCATGCAGACCACGCCGGGGGAGCTTACAGCGCTGCTCCAGATAGCTCTACGGAAGAGGAAGGGAAGGGACAGGGAAGTGCAATGAAGGGGAAGGGAGGGAGGGTTGCTCAGTCCAATTGGGGACTCTAGATCCTGCAGTAGAGGAGGGTAGGGAAGGGAGAAGGGAAAGGAGGGATTGGGTTGGGTCATCCAGGTACTTCTTTTTTGCCACTTTAAGCTTGAGATCAGTCAGACACGTTTATCACTTATCAGTCGATTTTTAGCCGGTGTAATGCAGCATTATACGCCTACTTGTGTTAATATTTAAGTCAAAATCAGCTTATTTCACTCGATCAGTCGGATCAGCGATATATCAGCCATTTGGCCAAATCCGATCAGCATTTAACGCAGTGAAACAGATTAGCTGAGCGACCAGCGCAGCTCAACGGATTCAATCAGCTCATTTAATCATTTATCTTATACTTAGCCTATCATACGAAAGGTTTGTCCGTTTCACCTTGCCGAGACAGATGACAATGTCGAGTAGACTGACAGCCGACCAATTGACTGTGAGAGTGGCCGTGTTGATGCTTTAACAGTGCCGAGGCAGGTGAGCTGACCTGAGCTTATTTTCAGCCTGTTCGAAACCATCCAGGCAAGACATCATAGGTGAACATCGATCGTCTGACGAGAGAAAGGTGTTTGGCAGTTGTCGGCCGTCGTCTGCTGCGTATCATCGGCGTACGGATGTGCATCGACCCGGTGTGGAGCTGAATGTACCACGGGAACAAAATTGGTCCAAGTACACTGTCTTGTGGAACGCCGAAAAGAACTGCAGAAGACGTTGACTATTCTGATTACGTGTCTGGACTTCCTGCCTGGACCTAATTCTGCCTTCGATCAGTAATGAAGCTTCTGATTCAAGATAACATTTCACATCGACCGAACGAATCGTGCACTTACTAACTTACTTACTTACTTACTTAGAACACGTCGTTTCTTCCTGGAAGATGGGTATTTGATTTTGATGTGGTAACCATAAAATGACAATTTTATATCGCTAGTGGTATTACAAGCATATGCAGCTAATTAGACTCGAGTGCTAAACTGCGCTGCATAATTTGAATTTGAATACGATTTAAATGCAAATTGTAAACGTCGAATTCGGAAAATGACTCGTAATACATAGAACACGAAGCAAACTGTCAATGGCTGATGGACAGACATAATGACAAGAATCCCCTACGACGAACAGCCTTTATTGTGGAAAAACTTACACTTGCAACAAGACAAGAGGTCATGCAATCATAGATTCGTGAAAGAGATATTGTTATGTTGATGAGGAAAATAGACGAAAATATCAGCGTCGGTGCTGAAATACTAGTTATAAAAGTACAAAAACACATGATTATGAGCAGCTTAATAAGCGGGGTCATTCGTTGCGTTAGTGTGATTGTGTAGTATTGTTGGGTATAAGACGGGAGATGGTAAGTAAGTAATGCATAACGCTGAATACTGTTTGCCTGCTAAGCATATATGTCATATCTAATGCATGCTAAAACATTAGCGAGCATTAGAACTATGTTATTTCGCTGAAATTTCTGTTGCTGTGTATTTAATGTGTCGAGTGGTGTAATGCACGAGTGACATTAGAAGCGACAGGATTAGAGGTGTGAAAATTGTCACGTGACCGACCATAGTTGGACGTTATCACGCAAGAAACATTTAACCATGATGATTCCGTTTTTCGCCGACCATACTAACGGTCGCGCTATTGGTACAGTGTTGTGTCCGTCGTCGTCTGTCGTCTTCTGTCATCTGTGACGTTATGTGTTGTGGCTAAACGGTGCGTCTTAGAGCAAAAGTTATTATTGAGAGCCCATAGGAAGTCGTATATGAGAAATCGATTGGCACCAAAACGAATGACCTTGACCTTCGTTTAGAGGTCGTATCAAGGTTATGTCAAACATTGTGCTACATTCGACGTTGAATATCTCGGAAACCGTTAGAGGTAGAGGCTTGGTTCCAAAGGAAATGGCATATGGACTATCAAATGGTTACGTGACCGATGACATCACGTGACCCAAAGGTTCTGTGAGGCAGTACGGTCGGCTATCCTAGCGACAGCTTGGCTTCTTGTTTATTGCGCGATGCATGTACAAAGCGCGTACGTCTGTCTGTATCTACGTACGTCGGTATTTTTGCCTCCTGGAAGCTTTGTGTGTTTTCCTGCATCAGCCAGACACGACTGCGAATAACGTGACCTCCATGTAAAGTTCTGTATTTCTAATTTTGTATGCAGATGGACTTTGGCAACTGACTTGTAAGTTACAATTAGGACCTGTGCTCCTACAGAAACCGTGCCACGCTTACAGCGCGAGGTTCGTCAGCAATAGCCGAGCTTTTTGTATACTAAACTAGCATGGCTTACGGCTGTAATCAGCTACCGCTTCTCGTATTCTGCCGAAAAAGTTGCAAAAATTATTTCTGAAATACAAATCTGACTTAACATGCACGAAAACATTTACAGGAAAAATGTTCTGTAGTATAAATTGTTTTGGAAATTTCACTGTAAGATCGCATGAATCAGCCGCCCCAAATTTAGGCCTAATACTGCAGTTATAGGCTGAGCCAGGCAGCGGCGCAGACGATTGTAGGGAAACCACAAAATTATTGTCGAATGCTGCGCAGCGACAGACATGCGTCCTTGGAGTTGAAGTGATGTCAGCATTAGCAACCGATCGACCACAGGGTGGATCAACAGGGCTCGTCGGCTGTAGCTCCCTATGCAGAGGTTAAAGTGTAATAGGACGCGGGGGAACGCAGTTCCCCACATCTAATTTCTGGTCAGAGACGTTCCCCACCTCAAAATTCCAAGGGACGCAGGGGAACGCAAAGAGGGAACTCAATGGTACGCTATAAACGTGTATTTTAAGATCCATGTTGCTATTTCTGTAATTCACTGCAATAACTGCACACCCTGGCCTAATACGTGTTCATGGAAAACAAGTCACTGTATATGATTCTTTTATTAGAATCAAAATAACCAAAGGAAGATAGTCACCTTAAATAAATATTACTAATTATCGCAAATAGGTGCACCGATTAAAAAAAGAATAATCTTACCGTTTTAGTAAATGAATAAATACTCTGCGGTTCAGTGATCACCTGGGGGGCCACAACTGCCAACAAGGGGCCCACATGCACTGACAGGGGGCCCAAGTGTGCAGGTACCGTTCCCCCACCTCAAGATTTCCACTTTAACCACTGTCCCTATGCGTGGTCCAAAGTACTCAACGAACAAAAATGCTGCTGGTAGCAAACATTTAGCAAATTATCTTGTTGGCATAAGCTCTATGCAGAAATTAGCATAATATGCCACTGTACTAAATTGTACGGAGAACTTGGACGAAACGTTACGCTGGACAGTCCGGTATCGAGACATTTCGGGCCCAAGACACTTCGGACCTGTAATTTGATGCCGAAGTGTGTCGGCACTAGTTCCGAAGTGTCTTTGGCTTTCGATGCCCATGCAGTGTCCTCTTGTATCAGAATGGAATGATACAGGCCTCGGTATACAGTTGTTCTCGGCCCACTTTCCGTGTCTCGGTTCTCGGTCCATACCGTGGTCCACACTAAGATAGCGTCCATCTGTTTTATAGCGGATGAGAGCGATCATGCTGAGTGTGACCGACTATATACGAGCACTTACAAGTATACATTAGCAACGAGTATAGGCTACAGACGCCGTTCATCTATTACTAATATAATCTCTTAATGTAATTTAATCGCTCAGACCACCTGCTGAAACCGATACGCATGTAACGCATGTGAAATAAAGCGTACTGCAGTATAGATGACATCTGATGGAGTGATGTGAATGATTGAATGAGAGCAGATGAGTTAAGCCTTCAGCGTAATGACATTGTTATTACGATGAAGTATGTTTTCGTGACACGTGAGCTTTTTATGGCATGTCCGCACGCAAAGCGCGATACTTACACAGCAATTGGCTATGTCCGCTTGTCTCTCCATCTGTCTGAAACACTGCAGTATTTTGTCAAACAGCTAAATATATCGTTAAAATTCTTTCGCCGTCATTTCACTATTCTTAGCACTCAGCAATTAACTAATAGCTACCCTACGAAATTCCGACAAGGTCACTATATAGCCCAATATCTCGAAAACGGCTAGAGATAGAGACTCCATTGCAAAGGACCACCAATAGGAAATGGCTTATGGGGAATCGAATGGTCATGTGACCGATGACGTCACGTGACCCCGAAAGGTCAAGTCGTGACCCCAATACGCTTAAAGCCCAATATCAGGAAAACAGCTGGAGATGTTATTTAGCAACAATCGCTAATTACTAGATAGTCTGCAGTGAGGAAGTACGGTCGGCTATCCTAGCGACAGCTTAGCTTCTTGTTAGTTGTGTATCGTCGACGAAAACTACTTATATTGTGTAGCATTTTCCTGACGTTTTAAAAATTAAATAACCACTTATACGCACAGTGCATGTGTGCTTAAAAATAAAAACAGAAACAAAATACTGCACTCCATTGTAATGTAATCTCAACACGGTATTTTCTGTCCTGCAATTTCGTGTCCATGCAATTTTGACGGTCCGTCATTTTCAGTCAACCCCTGGAGCAGTAGTGTTGCTGACCGTATTACGCTGCTATTTGCTGATGAGTATAGCGATCAGATGGTACAATTTCACAACTCACGGCAAACCTGAAAGGAAGACTGCGTGCCTTTGATGCTTGATGACATTACTTGCTCACAGCTACACAGCCAATAACACTTGGAATAAACCTCGTCTTGTATATAGTATCACTAGTACATTATTACTAAATTACGCAATTTTCGCGCTATAATTTTTAGCTGACCATACTAACGGTCGCGCTTATGCTACAGTATTGCGTCCGTCGTCCGTCGTCTATTGTGGCTAAACGGTGCGTCATGCAGCAAAGTTACCATTGATAGCCTATAAGAAGTCGTATATGAGAAATCGATTGGTACCAAAATGAATGACCTTGACCTTTGATTAGAGGTAGTATAAAGGTCATGTCAACCACTGCGTCACATTCGCCATTGAATATCTCGGAAACTGTCAGAGATAGAGGCTTGGTTCAAAAGGACCACCATTAGGAAATGGCATATGGACTATCAAATGGTCACGTGACCGATAACGTCACGTGACCCCCGAAGATGCTGTGAAGCAGTACGGTCGGCTATCCTAGTGAGAGCTTGCTTGGCTTCTTATTATTTGATGTCGCCTAGCTGTTCCGTGTTCGGTGACCATTGACTACGATGTCGTTGCGTATTTAGCGTCATGCGTATTTTTATGCAGTATGTTACCGTGTTAGCGTGTACACTAGTAGTACAGTACTTGTACATTCTTTATTGTTTATTTATTGTGCAATAAATGCCTCATCTTTTTTGCTTTCCTTGTTGTGACTTCGGCGTTCCATAACAGTTGATCTTACTTTTTCCAGTTCCACCTCTGCATCTTTAACAGTCCCGCGTTTTCAGTCGCCCCTTAACCCTTTGACGCCGTCCGTTGCCATATGGGTACAACTATAAAGCATCCTGTGCCAGACCGGGCTAAGCCATCATTTGCAATTTTTGACATCCGGGCACTCTGACGCTCAGCCCTGATCGTCAGAGTGCCCGGATGTCAAAAATTATAAATGACGGCTTAACTTGGTCTGTGTCAAAACGGCTCAAGGCAACACATCGTCGAATTATTTTGTGCCCGGTAACCATGTCATTTTTGTTTCCTCGGGCCTAAACTTCAAAATTCTGAAGATTATCATCCCGTAACGGCAGCCTTAAATACAGGTGGGGCGTATGTATAAATAAATGTGAAGAACTGCTTAGTTCTTTCGGCTTTCTCTTGACGCTCGACTCAGTATTATTAACATTACGTGCAGACTCATAGGCCTATAGGCCTATATGACGCCTGACAATGTCGACCAAATTTACAGCACAATCGGCTACACGGCTGGGGACAGCGGTCGTTTCTTTTTATATTAGGTCGACTGATTGCACAATTAACCGACGTTTGCCGTCTTATATTACAAACACAATAACGACGCTTGATACATCTTCGGCATAAAATCAGCATTTCATTTTTACAGTCGAGTTTTGGAGATAAGTTACGTATACATACACACAGAGAGATTTATTGAATATGGCAGCCCGGAGGCTAGATCAACATAAAACACGATAAAAACATAAATTACATCAGTATACAACAAAACTAGCCTATAGGCTGTTGAGCTATATCTGATAATTATTTAGGGCGTAAATCAGGTAAGATCGCTGAAATCGAGTGGTTCTGGCAGTCTGTGGAACAAGTGGCAGGGGTCGCCTCAATTTTCCCACCTTTTCTCCGCGTGGCCTTGGCAGCGAGTAATGTTAACAAGAGTTTTTATTTAGTCCAGAGTTATTAAAAAGGATGTACAAATTTTAGTATCTCCGAAACTCGACTGCGCCCGCAGATGCGCGATCTGTTTGCGATAGCCGGCGTTCTTGTTGTGAAAGCGTATAGAAAGAAAGACGGCAGCCGACAGCGTACTCCACAGCAGCTAGCATAAGCCCGTCGCACATCGTGAAATAAAACGGAAACAAAACACTGAAACTGTTTCAGCTTCATTAACTTATTTTTCAACACACCCCGAGTAAATATATGCTAATGAGGCTGAAACAATCCCAAAACTATTTCAATGCGTCAATATGCGATGTGCGGACGTCTGAAATAAAACTGCAGTTAAACAATGCTGTCGGTAATCGGCTGAAACGAAGCCCCGACCGTCGACAGTTTTGTTTTATTTCAGTTTTATTTCACGATGTGCGACGGGCTATAATGTGGTTGTGTCTTATAATAGCACAGTGGCAGCGCTTGCTGAGATGCGGGACCTGTAATTGACAGATCAAATATTGAGTCGCGACTGACAATAATGGCCCTGTCTCTCAGCAGACGAGCAGCACTGTAATCAATACAAGTTTATCTAGTCTTCACGGCGTGACGACGGTCAGATTGACCATGTCGCGAAGCTCTCTGTATGTTAGAGGCAAATGTCTCTCCTGATTCCCTCGCTGAACGAAATGTTCCAGGCTTAGCTTAATTCTATAGCTAGATGTAGGACTGTCCAACGGGCTGCAACAGCTTGTTTATAATAAAGCACACTCACGAACCCCGCTAAACATCACCACCCGTGGGCAGCATCTCTTCGTGTCGCCGCTCTGATGGCTGAATTGGTTGTAATTGCAGCTGCCGATGTGCAAAATGATGTGGACATTGAGACCAACTGACTCTGACTGCCAGCAATAGCACCACTGAGCCACGGCCTCCGTGAGTGAGAGGCGACCATATAAAGTAGAGAAAGAGAGAGAGAGAGAGAGAGAGGATGCGGTGACAGTGATTGCTATTGACGCACATACGAGTAACGACGTTGTCATAGATACCGCTTTCATCATCATCATCATCATCTTGCTCCAGAGATGGGCAAAGTTGCTGACTCAGCGATTTAACGATTTTCAGTTAACATGTATAACTTGAGATGAATGATAGTTTTGTTGTTTTAATTACTAACTAAAATCTAAATTTCAGTGTGGACTGCAGAGTGATCATGCAATATTTTATGTAGGCTACTGAAGTATAAAATGTATGATAAGATATATTGCTCGTTTTGTCAACACTCATGTAAAACCTGTGTAACGTTCTGTCCTCATGTTACATGCACCTGACAGTTCCAGTTCTTCTTTACTTTCACCATCCAGTTCTTCGAAACTTCTCCACGTCAGACTCTTCTTCTTTCTTCTGTTTCTTGTTTGATGAGCCTGCAGCTTCTCTGGCAGCCGGTTGTCAAACATTTCTGAATAATGGTTATACTTCAACTAGACTTCAATACATTTTCTTTATCTACACGACGACAAATAATCATGATTTGTTGTTGGTTGGTCAGAGTCAGACTCAAAATGAACTTGTCCCGCATAACAGTCTATTTGAACTCAACCAGCCAAATCGCCTTCACGTATTTAAGACTTAATGTGTTTTTGTGTTTATTATTTCGTTCTCTTTTATTTTCTTTCGTTACTCCTCTGGTCATTTCACTACAATGTCGTACTCTACGTTGGCTACCCGTCAGTTTTTGAGCGCTCGTAAAAATATTAATGCACTGCATCATTTAATATCATTTAATAAAGTTTATTTTAAATATTTTGAGTTAAAATTAAGTTTTAGTCGAACGAAAACAATTTCAGGTAGACATCACATCACTGGGTTTCTTCTCGCTGAATCCCTTTTCATCCAGCCGCCTGCATCATTGATAATACAGCTCTCGCGTTGACGATAAACGGCATCATAACGTCTTTATGACGTCCAGTCGTTATATTGTCGCGAATAAACCTCTCCGCGGCCGATGATAATGATGATGATTATAAGCACTGGAGTTATTCAGTATTCACGCAGTCTTATGCTCTTCATCTGCCGTGCGTGCTTCATACGAATGCTTTGTCTGCAGAAAGCGACGACGACCACACGACCGTTTTAACGACTCGATCAATCGTAAATCGCAGTAGTTCGCCATCGTGACACTGCGCACGTGCGTGGTCGGAGGCGGATTATAGGCTGGCGATATTGGACGCTTAAATCAAACAATTAGCTATATCTGAAGACAAGGTGACGCAATAGTTCTCCGAATCTGCTCGTCGTGCAGCTGTAGCTGTTGTTCTGTACAAGGTGGTCCGGAAAAAACTTAGGGACAGTTTGCTTTTGACAGACCTTGCTGGTGATCATTCATTCGATCATCTTTCACGTAACACAACGAAAAGCAAAGAACAGAGATGGACGAAAAGGTCGTTAAACACTGACATTCGCCTATGAACTACAGCACACTGATGATATACATAAACCATAAAAATCGACATTGCATATCGTTCGTCTAAATGATGACAATGATGTAGAACTGACAGTTGGTGACAGGCTGTTCCATATGTCAGCCGATCATTCTGGTCTTGGTTCGACGTAAATCGATCCATTTTTGACGAAGATAACAGCGAGAGAAAAAAACAATTTTTACATCTTCGTTTCCAGTGACCTTGACCTTTGACCTTTACAACTCAAATTTGCTCCCCTAGTTACTCTTGTCCAGCGCTATGTTTCCACTAAATTAGAAATTTTAAGGCTTTCCTATTACGAGAAAATCGGAGCCACGGAACGGACGGACTGACTGACTGACGGATGTACAGACTACGGACAGACGGACCGAGTGCAACAGCTAATGCGGCCCCCTATGAAGGGCCGCATAGTAACATGCATTGCTATCTATTGGTGAACATTGGTGCAGGCAGAATAATGTTAAGGCTAGCAGAAGGTTGGACATGTTTTGCGGCACGGTGTACACAGCAACCAACGAATTTCAATGTCTGGTTTATCTTGCTGAGATGGTGCTTCCATCGCTGACGTATAATAGGACTGCCCCGCCCGTCACTACGTCTATTAATGTGATCCTTTCTGAATACACAATATCCTGCAAGTGTTATTGCAATAACGGACGTCGCACTGCCATCTGGTGACGTGTTTTGACAGGCGATTTTCAAAGCATTGTCTTGATCTCAGTGTACAGTGTGAGTCACAAAATCGCCTTGCTGATTTCTGGCATTTTCCCTCAAACGATTGGGAATTTTTAATTAATTTTTACACACCTATTATACGTTCCTATCTATGCTAGATTACAAATTTTTATTCATTAATTTCATTTATTTCCAACTTTGGCGAAGTTATGCCACACTAAACGCGATCACCCAGCATTTTTTTTACATTTGCTCAGTAAGCAAACTTAGAAGTTAAAGTTCTAGTGAAATGTAAAAATTCGCTGGGTGGTCGCGCTTAATATGGCATAACTTCGTCAAAGTTGGAAAATAATTGAATAAAAATTTGTCATCTAGTGAAAGGAACGTATAATAGGTGTGTAAAAATTGATTAAAAATTCCCAACCGTTTGGGAAAAATGTCAGAAAACCGCAGGGGGGGATTTTTTGACTCACACTGTACATGCGCTACGATTGTGAACATTACAACGGAGCTCAAGCAACGAAACAACATTCTTACTGTGACACGAAGACGATTAATATTTCACGTACGAAACGGTTTTAAATAAATCATAGGCTACAGTCCATTATCTGAAACAACAATTTGTACGATGTCTGGAAGATTCAAAAGTCATCAAAAGTCATCTCTGCAGATGAGCCATAGTGAGGCTACATGTCGGCTTACGTGCAATGAGCGTTCTCCGGTGAAGCGATACGTGATTTCTGGCACATTTTGAGCGCGCGAGTGGCGCGACAGCATAATTTATGCAGAGTGCGATATGCTATCGCTTGTGTGTCCGTCTGTCTGCACATTACACGGATGAATCAGCCAAAACGGCTGAATTAGGTTTATGCAACTTCGCCGTACAGTAATGTCATCCATACCTCTAGCATCGGGCGTTATAAGTGAGTTCAGTGTAAAAACTACGAAAAGAAAATAATGTTTGCAGTAAAATAGATTAGATATGTATGGCATACGTTTAATTGTTACTGTGTATCTGTTGGAGGAAGTGAGATCTCGAGTGGCAGGTAGTTTGCAGAAATCTACTGCAAATGCAAATAATTGGGCTTTCGACGCGTGGAAGTCGTGGGCAGGTCACAGAAATAGATTGCCCGCAACGAACACTGATGTGAATTTTCCTGTTGCTGAGGATTTATTGGATACACCGACAGTGGAAGATTATACCGTTTGGGATCGGCAATTATTCCGTATAACCTAACTGCACGTGTGACATCGATCATGTAAGTATTAATAAATGCCATCACTCAGCCGCGTGTTGTGATCAGCAGCTGGTCACACTTGCCTCGAGTGAGTTTATAACACACCAGACATTGTGCTGAGAGATAGGCGACAAATGTACGTCATGAAATAAAGCCAGTTATTCAGTTTATTGAGCATTTTTGTTGTCACACCGAATGCTACTATTTTGGGGTGTTCCTTGCGCTGACTTGCTGTAGGTAGATTTTTTTTCTAAGGGCCTTCATACACGCACTGCTGTCGCGCGCTTATCTTTGCGTTAGCTAGGCTTCTTGTCTACAACAGTCGAGTGAGCTGCTGCGCAGTAACACGGGATGATGCTAGGTATTTCAGGTCAACAATGAATTATGCAAACAGTGGCTTTATTCTGTCAGTGGCTGAGTGTCTCTAACTGACTGACTGTCCATGGTCGCCCACAGTGCATCAACTGGTAATACATAATTAACTAGAATGATGTCAATTAACGTGACAATTCCAAAGTATCAACCTGGCGTACAACACCGGCCCACCACTTTGCGCAGTTAGTAGTTACAATGATGTGACAATCCATTATTCACTTAGGTCAGACGTCGTCGACAATAATGTGCTATATTTTTCGAGAAATTAAACAATATAAAGTAACACATTAAAATAAATAAATAAATGAAGCGAAAAGAAAAAAGTGACATAAATGAATAATAAAGAAAGAAATACGATGTAAAATAAAATATGATATATTCACGCTAATCCCAAGCTTAAACTACAGCCTAACCCAATGGAATCATATGCATCTTTAGTGAATATTATTCTTTCACAAAGCACAGATCAAATCAATTTTTTCTTACTGGAAATATGCTTAGATCTCAAATAAAAGTAGATCTAGGATAAATATTCCATTTTTTAATAACGCGATCTGTTTAATGACAAGAGGCTCAGCTATCGCCGAGGGACCACGTGTCAGCGGCACATTACACTGGATGTAACTAGATAAATTATCTGCAGTTGGCAATATAAAAATGCACTGTTTTGAAATATTCGCCTTTGAAAAGTGCCGTAACCTTGAAACCCAGGCTAGGGGTCATTCAAGGTCACTGAAAATGCCACCGTTGGTTAGGTCGTATATGAATTCCTATTTATGTTCAGTAATAGTAACTATGGCTGTTTCTTGCACCGTTCTTGACATATTTGTTTTCGAAAAGAACTGCGACCTTGAAATCTGGGTCAGAGACTCAGAGGTCACTCACAGTAATCGACATTGGTACCATTCGATAGCCTACCTATGGTTGCATATCAGCGTCCTATAGTAACTTTGTCTCTAAAATGCACCGTTTTTGAGATACTTGTCTTTGAAAAACACCATGACGTCGGAAAACGGGTTTGGAGTCACTCATGATCACTGAAAATTAAACCATTCAGTAGATCACATAGGACTTTGTATTCACATTCTGTCTAGTAACTTTGGCGCTAGCTCGCACCGTTTCTGAGATATAGCGTGATATAGCTGCAAATTCGCAATTACAACCCCGTGCGACACTCGCAGAAGCATCGCGCGGTTTATCTAAGAACTGTGAGGCTGTAATCTATATGGTAGAACTAGAGTTGCATGTGGTCATAATCGGGCTTGACATCGGCATGCGCGGACTGAAAGAAATTTAAAAAAGTTGGCCTCTTTCGTCTGTTTGGCCTTAAATATGCAGCATTTGAGGCATAAAGCCACTGAATGTAGTTAGCAACCGTGATCTGGCGGTGCGATTGGCTTAACGAGCAGTCGTAGCAGCGACGAACTGCCCGCAGCTTGCTTGCAGCGAGAGCAGTTGTTTTCCCGAGTTTTCCAAATTCCAGAATGGCGGTTACCTGTAGAAAAATGTCTCGCTGTCGCTGAGGGTGATACCCTTAGAATTTCCTACATCGCCAAAAACTAAGAGTCTATTTGGACTGCCGTTTGGCACTCAAATGTGCATGATCATAGGTTTTCTTTTGTTGAAATGATACACAATGCGACAGACAGACGGACGGACAGACAGACAGGATCACCGCACGTAGCAGTGCTGACGTGTGGTCAAATCCGTAAAAGGCATGCAATGACGAACTGAAAATATACGAAAGAAAAAAAAGATATTAATTATTGACATGTATAGGCCTATAGGCTATGGTTGTTGATGTGGGATTAAGAGACGTGTTAAAACATCCACCGGTGCAGCTGAAAGATTCTTAACTACTCACCTACGTGTATACATTCTGAGAGATGATTAAAGACTTCTTGAGATCAGCGTATATGGACACTACAGGTGCGCGCGTCGCCATTAATTGAGTGACGTCACGTGCGCTGTCAAGCAGGTGCTATAGCTAAGCCTGTAGTCCAGCCTCAGGATCTGTTCACAAGTAAACTGTGTCTCAAAAAGCGGCCCAACTTTGAAACGGTATAGCTCGAAATAATATGGATAGATCTTGATGATATTTGGCAGAAACATTCATAAAGCTCTCGAATAGAGGTTGCATGTTTCAGTTTTCATGTAAGTTTGCTTGTTATCACGTTATCGTCTCTCAAACTGCATGCCGAAAATAACGCGTGCATGCTCTGCGCTTCAGTCAGCTGTTGAGCGCGCCTTTTCTTGTATCACTTGAGACGCAGAACTTTGTGAATAATGTGCGAAACTGACGATCGATAGATCCCCATGCCTCACGTGAAATTTCTCTTGGCTCTGAGGTTTGTCTTCCTGACTCAGCAACAGCGACTCAACTGTGTCGACGTTTCCATCAGTATGCGCAAGATTGCGCACTGCATCTGCCGCTGCCCAGACGCCTGTCGACTGTTCTGAACTTCACCAGCAGCCTGTTGATGCTGTTCTTCATCTGACCTTTGTTCATAAACTCTGTTACAAACTGCCGAGCGTTGTAACCTTTACATTTTTGTAGACTTTTGATTAAAATTTTGTCTTCTTTCCTGAGCGGCGTCAAAGTTGCCGCGTTTGCTTGATACAGTGTCAAAATTTGCGCTATTTTCGGTGTCCGATTTGAAAGACGAAAAGTTGATTAAAAAAAGCAAACCTACATGAAAACTGAATTATGCAAACTTTAGTCTAGAGACTTTTGAATATTTCTGCCAAATAACATCAAAATCGATCGTTACAATTTCGAGCTATACCGTCTCAAAGTTTGGCCGTTTTTTTGAGACACCGTGTATAGGCTTGTAAACGATAGACGTATAGTCCTACTTCTACAACAATGAACACACTTGCGACCAGCAACAGTCGAACAGATAAAATTAAAAATACAGAAAAGTTGTAGAAAAACACAAACACATTAAATCAACAAAAAATAATGCAAAAATTAACTATGTAGGGATGGCTAAATTTTTGTGGTTAGTTTGGTACTTTTTGGTAATTATTTAATGCGTATATAATGAAGGAGCAATGTTTTTAGTACGGGAGGATAGGCGTGGAGAGGCGTGACAGTTCTGAGGCGGGATAAAATAGAAGTGTCGCGTGTGGGTGGGAGGAGGTGGTGAATGCAGGAAGATGGGTCACAAATGTCCTGAAAGAATGACTTTGAAATGTCGTGACGTCTGGAATGCGAAGAGTTGAGATTAGCAGCAAACGGGAAATTTCACGTGTGAATGGAAAAATTATGCGTATAGGCCCATAGCACGCTTTCGTATAGATCAATCTGTTCAGTTTGTGATCGGGTGATAGCAGTAGGCTACCGGTGTGCAGTACTCGAGGACAGGCCTTATAACTGCGACGTGCCATTTTGTGTGCTGTACATCTTGTGTAGTCAGCGTGAGACTGTAGTCACTGACCGAGATTGTTATAGCAAAACCTAGCAAAGAGATTTCTTCGCAGAATTCTCGCTAGGTCTACGATGAAAGACGCGTTCTTAGCCTAGAAGCCACGAGAATCTCGTAGAACTGAGAGTAAAAAGACACGCCTCAGGAGTCCATCACATAATTACGACAATATTATACCATCGTCACTGCCAATAATGGGCGGCGCCAGAGGGGGGGCAGGGAGCAGCTTGCCCCCCTAATTGCCCCCAGTCGAAATGTTAGTTGTGCTAAAGTGCCCTAAAGTAACAATACACTTGTCAAAGTGTGATGACAATAATTTGCAGATATGATAATTATGGAAACTTCCAGCACACTCAGATGTCGAAATGTTTGAAATTTTGCCCATGGATCAAAATTTAAAGCCGATTTTTGCGCAAAAATGAGCGTATGTATAGACATGAACTGGGGTTGGGGGTTCAAACCCCTACCCCCCGGCAATTCCAACCCTGGTCGACGTTTGGCCCACAGGCCTCACACGCCGATTTCCATTGCCCCCCTGTGCCCTGGCCCTGGCCCTTGCCCCCACGTTGCCGCCAGCTTCAGATTCCTGGTGCCGCCCATGCTGGCAATGACGAGTAATATACACATCATTCACTGAATGTAACTCAGTCGTACAACGGCATCACAGCACTCAGATATCACGCTGGCACCTCGGCAAAACTAAGTCACATCCCGGGGACGGCAGCCAGTGAAAAAAATTGGCCTGGCAGCAGCTCACGTGTTAACCGTGCAGATCTGCTGAGGTCGGTTCAGCTACAGCTGTGCAGTAATTGGCCAAACTGTGTTATATGGCATGGCTCAGTTGAACAAGTCGGTGACCGGGCTAATATAGGCTACCGCCGACTTAACCCTTTGACACCGACTGTTGCCATAATTATATATGGGTACAGCTATGAAGCATCATGTGCCAGACCGGGTTAATTAAGCCGTCATTTATAAAACTCAAATTACAAATGACGGCTTAACCCGGTCTGGTACAGGATGCTTTATAGCTGTACCACATGGCAACAGTAGGCGTCAAAGGGTTAATATGGCAGATGACAAACAGATCCCTAGGTTGACACGGTATTATTGCACACTGTTGTCGTCGGTGTTCGCGTGTGACTGTGACAGACAGACAGACAAAATAATATCGTCATCGCCACTCTCTCACTGAGACGAGGACTTAATAAATAATCAATCAATCTTCACTGTAACTGAGCGATGTAATATATTTCTGTCAGAACCACGGAATTTTCAACACAATCGCTACACACAGATCGCGCCACCGCTGCACAGACAGTGATGTCTGTTGGTAACTTTGTCGACAATAGCGTGACACATTCGTAGTTCCAGTCTGATCCAGAGCTAAAGCGACTTATTGGCCAACGATGACGGATGAGCCGTCACACCAAACTGATGTACTATGCGGCGATGATAAAATTCGCCAATAGATTTAGCCGTTTCGACACAATGCAAAAGTGTGACAGACAGACTGATGGACAGACAGACGGATTTTTAAACGGACAGTATTCTTTCTTTTCTTTTCTTTCTTTCTTTCTTTCTTTATGTGTTTGAAAGCAAGCAACGTAAATAAATCACATGATCATAGACAGTAATGAACATTCAAACAGCAGGACAACCAGGTAAAAGTAGGCCTACTTACGCTGACGCCGTCCGACGGTTGCCCCAGCTAAACCCAACACAAGCCTAATCTAATACGACAAACATAATATAGGCCTACACAAGACATAAAAGCAAAATAATATTGAAAACATTTGAAAAATAATGACAAATCAATCAATTCTATAGTTCTTTTAAACGACCGTAACGATGTATCGTGCATCAGTATTGCGCTGTGCAGTGTGCATATATTCGCTATGCGGATTCGCGACTAAAATGAAAAAAACACAGTTTTAGTCAATTTCAGTCAGCAGGATACGATTAAAACCGACGATCGAGGCATCTAATTAATTAGCTGTGCACGTGATACTCGCTATGCTTCGAAACACTGTTTGATCTTTTGATCTGGAGACAAATAGCTGTATGCTGCAACCGATGCGGCGGATAACGATCGAACAGCATCTGTGATGGGTCCAGGGAGAATGAAGCGGCGTTGTTTTACGAGTCTTCCGTCAACCGTGAACCGATCGAGACGTATGATAGCAATTACAGTCGAGTTAGCCGCCGGACCAGTAAACGGCATCTGCGATTGTCGACACTAAAGGCCAAAACACATCTGCACGTCAACAGTACATTCACGTAGGCCTAATCACCTAGCTCGAGCGATTGTGTGGCTGATTTATATTGACAGAGAATAGAATGTGGATGCTTTCACGACAAGAGAAGAACCGTGCCCAGCTTGATAAGCTAGCTACAATACAAAGTCTCTCAGTCTGCCCTGCACTATTATCTTCATCATCATCAGCAGCAGCAGCAGCTCCATCACCGATTGTTAGCCCCTAAATTTGGTCGAGAAAGGAGCCAGTGCGGGGTCCTCAGTACTGCTGTAAAAAGGCTGCTTTGCATACCAATCAGCCGCATCGTTTGCTGCCCGCCAATCAGCGTTTAGCGGCGAAAGTAAGTAAGTAAGAAAACCGTGTATAGTAGCTAGCTATTCAGAGGCGCAGGAACAGAGCAACGAGAAGTCATTGTCAACAATAACAACTGCACACTGTAAACTAGACTCAATCAACGATGCATACCAGTACACTGCAACATTAGAGCATCCGTACTGCTGCAGCTGAAACAAGCTTAGCCCATTGACCCAGGCAACATTGCAACACGTCTACTCTTAGCTGTACAGTAGGGTTCACATAAAAAACTGTAAATACCCAGGTAAGGGTAAATACCTTCGGGGTATTTACCTTTATACTAACAGGGTTATTACCCATTTGGGTTCGAATGTTCTCAAAATTTCGTGTGATTTCGCAGATTTCGGAGTAGGGAGAACGTAAAAACCTTCAAGTAAATATACTCCGGGTATTTACCTGGGTATTTACCGCAACAGGCATTTACCTGTTTTTTACCTCAAAAATTTGACCGAAAGTTAAAACTGGTAAATACCTAGGGTATCTACCTTTGGGTATTAACCTGAAGGTTTTTACTTTATCCCTAGTGTACCGTTAGTATTATTATTAGCAGCATCAGCAACAACAACGGTAGTATAGTAGTAGTAGAAGAAGAAAGTGGGTTTCAACACACTGTAGGTCATATTGGAGACGAACAGACGCTCGATCTTCCCAACCAATCTCTTGACTGGGACAAAAACAGCTGTTTCGACAACCAATCACTTCGCCGATAGCTGACAAAATTAACAGAACTACAAGCAAGAACAATAGGGACAAAGTTCAGTCAACAATACTACAATATAACTACTAACGTAACTGAGCACGTGGCTCGTTTTTAGCCGACCGTACTAACGGTCGCGCTATTGCTACACTGTTGCGTCTGTCGTCGTCGTCTGTGACGTTATGTATTGTGGCTAAACGGTGCGTCCTAGAGCAAAAGTTACTATGGAGA